>SDBT01005533.1_pt1 | contig 21177 bp, 22 predicted proteins | sample 2277101 | NCBI WGS metagenome assembly SDBT01 (sample SAMN10404973, study PRJNA504765) | marine sediment metagenome | isolation source: marine sediment core GS10_PC15, 103 cmbsf | place: Arctic Ocean: Southern Knipovich Ridge | collected 2010
ACTTCTCAAGCCTGTCAATAAAAATTTGTGCTACTTCTTCTTTCCGTTCTTTATAAAGATCCTCCGGCAGGGAGTCCCAATCGGACAAATAATCCATGGTGGAAAAGACCCCAAGACTTTTACCTTCAGGAGCTAAACCCGAATCAATTACACTGTAATCAACAAAAATGCAAGTGCGTTTTGAAAAATCCTTATTGTGATATTCTGCCACATGTTTTTGATTTGAAATACCTTCATCGAAAAATATGGTGGAATAATATTGATTACCCAGCTCTTTGGAAGGTTGTTTAAAACCAAGATATACTGATAGGATGGAGGGGGCAATTTTTGGCTGACCTACTACATTTGACAATTTTGTTTTTACCGCGGGTACTTTAATAAGTTCGTTAATGACATTGGGCACTGCCGCATTGGCGACGATCCATTTACCATGAACTGTTACTTGTTCACCGTCGGCCGCAGATGTTTTACTGTAATTAACTCCGATTGCGGCTCCATCTTTGAAAACAATTTCGTTGACTTTATGTCTTAAAAGTACCGTCCCATTGTGATCTTCAATAACTGAAGCCCGATAATCTGAGAGCATTTGAGAACCGCCTTTGATGAAATAACCTCCACCACTGAAATAACTTCCTTGTGCTATTGAGTAATACAATAAAGACATAGTATAGGGGTCGTTATGGTAATAACCCAGATTGGCAAGGAGCACTAATTTCAATTCTTCATTTTCAAATAATAAATCCAGTAATTGTCCAATGGTCCAGTTTTCGTATTTCATTACGTTGGGAGCCAGCAAGAAAATGACTGACATAAAGAGCAACTTCCTCCATTTTTGGCGTGGCACCTTAAATGCTTCTTTTCTCAAAGCAAGAATAATCTTAAAGAATTTGAAGATTCCTGATTTTTCTGCCGGATAACGTTCAGTTAGCACATTTATGGCCTCTTGAGAATTATTTGGAATGCTTAACTCAACTCCGGGCTTTACGAACCGGTAAAATTCAGGAACACGTATAAAATTAATATGATCAAAAACACCAAGTTCTTTAAATATTTTTTGTTTTGGATCATCATCATCCAGTCCATCAATCATATGCAGACCTACTTCAATTTTAAGGTCTTTTCGTTTGAATGTGGTAGCACATCCCCCAGGTATATTGTGTTGTTCAATCACTAGGACTTTTTTACCTTCAATGGATAGTTTTGCTCCAGCAGTCAACCCACCCAATCCGGCACCAATTATAATTGCATCATAGCTCATTTGTAATATTTTTAATGGTTTGAAGTATCTTCATTTTTCTTGTGGCTAACTTCTAAATAAACGTACCTCTAAACTATTTCCAGCCATTTTTTTATGATCGCAGAACATATATTCTACTGCCTTTTGCGGTATAGTACTCATTTGGATGAAAATACTGTCATTTCAGGTTGGATTTATCGATTCTTACTACTGGAAAGATCTGAAAAGACTAACTCAAGATATAACAAATAAGACATTCACTTGGCATAACATAGCTTCGCCACGTCACTCCCAATAAGAATTATTTTCTTCAAGAAATGCAAAAGGAAATTACAAAGAATAATAATCTTATACAATAATAAACTAAGTGAATCCCGGGATTTCCTGTGAGCTTCTCTGGGTTCCTTGCTGAGTTTGGGATCCAGATTTCCTGGAATTGATAAAACGAAAAAGGTACAAAAGAGAGACAGATATATAAAAGTTCACCACATAAAATATAAGTATCATGGATGTGGCTTTCTACAATCGTAAAAATGACTGCCAGGTTATTCTTCCTGCATTGGTGGAGATTTCAGAATACGTCCAAAATTTATGCTTGCAATATAATATGAAATAAATGAGATGATTGCAGTATAACATGTTAAATATTAATAATATATGGAAATAATTCAATTATAATTCCGGGAATGAAAGGCTCGAAGTTTTTAGATCATATCAGGGAAGTAATTCGCCTAAATCATTTCAGTTATAGTACAGAAAAAACCTATGTCAATTGGATATACCGGTTTATTATCTTCCACAATAAAAGACATCCGGAAGAGATGGGGGAAAAGGAGATAGCGGATTTCATAACTAACCTTGCAGTTGTAAGAAAGGTATCCGCTTCCACTCAAAACCAGGCTTTAAATGCGATTGTATTCTTATACAAAAAGGTGCTGAAAACTCCGCTGGAAGATTTTGAGTTTAAGCATGCAAGAATTGGAAAACGTTTGCCTGTTGTGTTTAGTCGTGATGAAGCTAAAGATGTAATATCAAACCTTCACGGTGAATTTCATCTTATGGCTTCACTATTATATGGCAGTGGATTGCGTTTAACTGAGTGTTTAAGATTGCGTATAAAAGATATAGACTTCAATCTCAATGAAATAATTGTTCGTGCAGGAAAAGGAGACAAATAGAAAAGGCAAAGATCAAATTGGAAGAAAATATGTTGTTGACAGGATTTAGAGGTACCTCGATGCCAGAAGCATTAGAGAGAAAGTATCCAAATGCTCCGAAAGAACTGGCATGGCAATATATCTTTCCCGCCAGGAAACCAGCAATTGATCCTCGTTCAGGAACATTGAAACAGCACTATCGCCATGAAAGTTTCTTACAAAAAGCAGTGAAGAATGCCGTCCGAAAGTCACAGATTACCAAAAACGCCTCGTGTCATACTTTTCGCCATTCATTTGCTACGCATCTTCTTGAGGAAGGACATGATATTCGCACTATACAAGAGTTACTGGGTCATAAAGATGTTCGAACCACGATGATTTACACCCATGTACTCAATAGAAATAAATACAATGTTCAAAGTCCGCTTGATACCTGGAGCACTCAATCATAATGTCAATAACTATCATCATCTTCAGATCATCAGTATCGAAGTAAACAAGAATTACATTTTATATTTTGACCCTTCTCAAACATTAGCTAAAAGAGGGCCTATCAAATAGAAATCTATCATGATGGCAGAGGTCGCGCCCTGTGCATAAACGTTAACCAATCCGGATCTTACTTCGCTTTCTGTAACAATTCCTTCCACCTCCCTGGTGATATCAAAAAGGCCACTGTGTGATGGGGTGCTGATCTGAACAATTCGCTGCATTTTCTTTATATTAGTTGATTGGTATAAAACTTAACCAATCCCATGAAACTAATCACTGAGGTTACCATTCCGGACTATCCATTCCGATTGGATCATCAATCGAACATCCTGATGATGGGATCCTGCTTTACGGATAACATTGGCAGGATGCTGGAAAAATACTTGTTCACGGTTTGTATCAATCCCTTCGGAGTTACATACAACCCCCTATCTGTAAAAAAAGGATTGGAAGCGCTGCTCCAAAGGGAAACATACACGGAAAATGACCTGGATCATTTCAACGATCTGTGGTTCTCATTTGACCACTATACCGGATTTTCATCTCCCGACCTGGATGACACCCTGAAGAAGATTAACCTCAGTTTTGACAGGGCCAAAGAGATGTTGCAAAAAGCTAACTTCATGGTCTTAACCTGGGGTACTTCATGGGTATACACCTACAACGCTACCGGGGAAGTGGTATGCAATTGCCATAAAATACCTGCGAACCAGTTCACCAGGTCACGCCTTACCACCAGAGAGATCATCGGAGCCTATGAATCCTTTCTTCCCTCCCTTTTTGAGTTTAATCCCCACCTGAAGATATTACTCACCGTGAGTCCGGTCCGCCATTGGAAAGAGGGTGCCCACGGGAACCAGCTTAGTAAAGCTACCCTGCTGCTTGCCCAGGGAGCACTGTTAAAACAATATCCCGACCGGCTCTTTTATTTCCCCTCCTATGAGATTGTTATGGATGAATTGCGGGACTATCGTTTCTATGCCCAGGATCTGGTTCATACAAATGACCTGGCAACCCACTATATCTGGGAAAAATTTGATCATGCGCTTCTCAGCAACACTGCCCAAACCATCATCCGGGAATTGAATCCTTTGCTGAAGATGATGGATCACAGACCCCTTATAAAGCAGGGTGAAGCGTACAGGAAATTGGTTCGACAGAGGGGTGAAAAGCTCAAACTGTTGAAGGAAATATATCCCTTTCTTGCATGGGACAACATGACAAGCTTTCTGCTATGAAAACAACAAGATTGGGTGTAATCTAATCGCTGGCAATAATGATCTTCAGACCATTACCACCGCGTTTGACATTGTTGAACAGGTTATTGTAACAATATCCGATTAACATCGTCCTAATAGAACCCGGAATTGGTGAAGGCCTAAAGAACATTTCACCAGGGGTGTACGGGATGTGCGGAAACGTACACCTCCGTCTCAAAAGTGAACACTTTACATATAAACTGTATTTAATTATGTTACTCTATATCTGAATTTTATCTATTTTGGCATATCAATTGTTTTTTAAACTTCCTGCATTTACAAAAAACCAACCTAATGATTAAAACTGTTGACCTGGTAAAAGTGTTTCGGACCGATGAGGTCGAAACTACTGCATTAAACAATGTAAACATCGAAGTAAAGGACGGAGACTTTGTAGCTATCATGGGACCTTCTGGTTGCGGAAAGTCTACCCTTCTGAACATCCTTGGACTATTGGATAATCCTTCGGGGGGGTCCTATGTATTCCATGAAACAGAAGTAGCTAATCTTAAGGAAAAAGGAAGGACCAACCTTCGAAAAGGAAACATCGGTTTTGTTTTCCAAAGCTTTAACCTGATCGATGAACTCACCGTGTATGAAAACATAGAATTACCCTTGCTGTACCTCAAGATGAGTGGTTCCGATAGGAAGAAAAAAGTGGAGACAGTAATGGAACGAATGAAGATCAGTCACCGTAAAAACCACTTTCCACAACAATTATCGGGTGGTCAGCAACAAAGAGTTGCCATTGCCCGCGCCGTGGTCACCAAACCTAAGCTGATCCTGGCCGACGAACCAACGGGTAACCTGGACTCGGCCAACGGTGGTGAAGTTATGGCTTTGCTCACAGAACTGAACGAGGATGGAACGACCATTGTCATGGTAACCCACTCTCCCAATGATGCTGAAAAAGCACACCGGATCATCCAATTATTTGATGGTCATGTGGTCACTGAGAACATTCATAAGAGACTATAGTCTAACGGTCTAAATAATCCAACATATTTCATCCTTCGCAAAAGGATTTATCATGTTTCAGAGAGGAAAAGCTGCCAGTAAAAAGCAGCTTTTCTCTTATAATATGAGAAAACTCATGTTTTTTGTGAATACAATAACACAACTTTACAGCCTACTCTTAGGTTAACAATAGGGTTAGATTTAGGGCTTGAAAAGCTGTCCGCCAAGGCAGCTTTTCTTAATTAATAGAAAGTTTCGTAAACATTATTTCCCTATCTTCGTTACCAACTAAAGTATAACCCAAATTTTACCTAAAAATGAAGTATTTAAAAATCACATTTGCATTCGTTTTTTCTCTCCTGCTTATGGCATCCTGTGGGAGTAAAAACAAGCAAGCGGAAGAAACCTCTGACACCTTTAGCATTGAAGATTATATCAAAACAGCTGAATCTGTTGAGCCCAATTTGGACAATGTAGATCAGATCTTCACCGCCCTTTATATGGTTCATGCGGGCTATTATGATGAATTGACAAATGATCCTTACAGTGCCCACAGCTACAAGAACTCATACCCGATTGCTGCAGCCAACCTGGGAATTTATATGACCGATATTGTTTATCACCTGTATGGAGAGTCTAACGAAAGCATGTTTCTAAGTTTCGCCGCTGCCCAGGAACTGGCCAAATATATTGGGATTGAATCTGAATTTGCGTCCTGGACAATTGAGAACCTGGAGGGTAGTACGATGAAGAGGGATACCATCACAATACTTTTCAACAATCTACTTAAGGATAGTAAGAACTACAGTTCAGAGAAGGAGGTGGTATTTGTCCATACAGCATTTTTAACTGGTTCTTTTGTGGAGAAGTTGTATATATCAAGCAACCTGCTCAAACAGAAAATGAATGAGGAAGAGTTTAGCAAAGAAGAGGAAGCTGATATCAGGAAATTACTGGTCATTTACCTGAACCAAATGAATCCATCTACCGAAATCCTGTATAAAGCCATTCTGCAACAAAAGGATCAGCTTGAAGGAGTGATATTACTTACATCTTTTGAGAAACTAAAAGAACTTTCAGCCCGTTTGAAAGAGATGAAACCAACCCTCGCTGTAGCACCCATTAGTGAGTTGGCCACAAACAAAGACCTAATCACTGCATTTGATCTGATCTCAAACCTCCGTACTATTCTGGTATCAACTACCGAATAAAGTTTCAGATTTCAGAATAAAATATGAAAGGCTGTCTCATTTGGGATGGCCTTTTGCTATATTTGGGTGAATCCTAATACTCCGGCATGAATATTCTTGGCAACCTGATCTGGTTAATTTTCGGCGGGCTTGCCACTGCAATCGGTTATTTCATGGGCGGCATTGTGATGATGGCTACCATTGTGGGTATCCCTTTTGGATTCCAGTTGATCAAGATCGGATCCCTCTGTTTATGGCCTTTTGGAAGATCCTTCCAGGTGGACAAAGGGGAATTGCCTGGTTGCCTCTTTACCTTGCTCAACATCATCTGGTTTTTTATTGCCGGATTATGGATTGCCCTAATCCACGTGGTATTCGGGTTTCTGCTTTTCATCTCTATCATTGGAATCCCCTGGGGTTTACAGCACTTTAAACTGGCGGGGTTTGCAATTTCACCTTTTGGAAGGAAGTTGGATATCGCAGGGTAACTTAAAAACAGAACAAATGAAGACGTACATATCCCGGACCGTACTAATCCTTTTAGCCGTTGGACTGTTCAGTTGCAATCAAACCCCTAAAGTATTGCTTATTGTGGGCGGACATGAATATGACACAACCGAATTTTTCGAAATGTTCCATTCCCTGGAGGGAATAGTCTTCGATTCAGTTTCTTATCCGCAGGCCATGAACTTGCTTCAGTCGAACAAGACAGATGATTATGACCTTCTGCTTTTTTATGATTTCATCCCCGATATGCCACTGAATGATTCCAATGCCTTTATTCATTTAACAACGCAGGGGAAATCCATGCTTTTTCTCCATCATGCCATTTGTACCTTTCAAGAGTGGGATGGGTACAAAGAAATAGTTGGAGGCAAGTATATGATGCCAGGGTACCATGCAGACAACTCACTTCATTCCGGGTATAGACACGATATCGATCTGCCGATTACAGTTATTGACCATTCACATCCTGTTACAACTGGGGTAGAAGATTTTATTATTCACGATGAAGGATATTCCAACATTCAGATTAGTAAGGAAATCCACCCCTTGTTTGGAACCTCCCATCCGGACTGCTCCCCCCTTGTGGGCTGGGTCAGTCAGGCCAATAAGTCTACCTGTCTATACCTGATGTTTGGTCATGATAAGCTAGCTTATAACAATGAATCGCTGCTTCAAATTTTGAATAACTCAATACATTGGTTGGCTGACCTGGATTGAATACCTGCGGGTTGTGAAGCAAAAATCAATACCTTAGCCTATTATGGTTAAACGAATCATCCAATGGGGCATGATCGGTTGCGGGAACGTAACTGAAAAAAAAAGTGCCCCTTCTTTTAATAAGATTGAGAATTCCAGGCTGGTTGCTGTGGGAAATCGCACTTCAAAGAAAGCGGAAGATTATGCAAAACGTCATGGTGTGCCTACCTGGCACCATGATCCATTTGAGGTGATCCACGACCCAGCTGTTCACATTGTATATATCTCAACCCCTCCGGGCTCCCACATGGATTATGCCCTTGATTCCATCAAAGCAGGTAAACCTGTGTATATCGAGAAGCCAATGGCCCTCAACCATGAAGAGTGCCGGATCATTAATGAGGCTGCTCAGAAGGAAGGCGTCCCGGTATTTGTGGCCTATTACAGGCGGTCGCTGGAGTATTTTAGACAGGTGAAGGAGGTGATCGACTCGGGGAGGCTGGGTAGAATCCAGCATATCAATATCCAGCAGTACTTTGCGGCTCGTGAAGAGGATTTCAACAGGGAGGCACTACCATGGCGTGTTAAGCCGGAAGACTCGGGTGGAGGCTATTTCCACGATCTGGGTTGTCATGCCCTGGATATCCTATTCTACATTTTTGGAGATCCTGTAAGTGTAAGCGGATTCAAAACCAATGTGGGTGGATTGTATGAACCGGAAGATACCCTCGTTACCACACTGATGCTGCCCAATAATCTTTTGGTTGCTGGAAGCTGGAGTTTTGTGACACCCGAAAACTATCTCAAGGACCTCGTCGAGGTAATTGGAGATAAAGGCATGATGAAGTTCTCCATATTTAGTTTTAATCCCATCACTTTAATGCAGGATGGACAGCAAGAGTCCATTTCCATCCTTCAACCCGAAAATATCCAGATGCCTCTTATACAAACCATTGTGTCAGAATTGATTGGCGAAGGAACCTGTCCGTCAACAGGACAGACGGCAGCTATGACAAGCAAGGTGATGGATCAGATCCTGGGAACGGATTAGAGTTGACCTGTGAAGCTCACCACTTTTCACTTTGTTAATAACTACAACTCATTGTTCACATTTCCATTCCCAATTGCCCCCAATTACCCCTTTTGACATTAGGCTAACTGCTTAAAAACATTGAACTTTATGACAGAAAAACCTGGGGTAAAATAGGGGTTTGGCACTTTTCTTGTGTTGTATTGGTGAAGAGGAACCTGTGCGGGAGGTATTTCACAAAAAAAAATTTAGCGTTTTACGCATCCTTTTTACGATTTATCGGTCTTTATTACAGAGTCATGCATAACACAAAACAAATATTGAACGCACAATACACCATCATACTGGGAGCTGAAGGTGAACTTGGAAAGGCCATGGCCCGGGAAATAGCACGCAAAGGGTGCAACCTGGTTCTTGTATCTACAACCACCATTGATCTCCAAAGATTTGCCATCGGATTGCAATTGAAAGAAGATGTACAGGTCGATGCAGTGAAGCTGGATATGTCAGACCGGGAAGCCATTCAGAAATTTACTGAATCTATACGTGATCGGTATGAGGTCCGTGCCCTGATTAATAATATAACCTGCGATTGGTCATTGACCTACAATAAATGTGTTACTGAACTGGCCAGGGAAGATTTTTTAACCCGATTCCGCGGTGCGGCCCTTATTACCTGGAGCCTGCTTCCTAAGATGTCCAAACTTTCTTCATCCTTTATTCAGCACATCATCCCATTCCCTTTTAAAAGGGAACAATTCAGTCCCGATATGCAACAGTCGGTGAGCAAAATGTATGCTTTTGCCAAGGAGTTGGAAGAAGAGCTGAAACATACTTCTGTTTCAGTAAGTATGGTACATCCGGCTCCCGTTAAAAACATAGTACCGGAACTCGAATTACTGGATGAAATCAATGAGGAGAACCTTAGCCTGACTCCAAGAATGATCGCACTAAAAGCGGTAAACGGGATGCTTCAGGGTGACCGTCTGATCATTCCTGGATTCTGGAACCGGGTTCAATTTTTCCTGAACAGACAAGCCACCCCCTGGTTCAGATCTAATGAGGAGTCTCTGGAATCAACCCTGCAACCTTCTCTTTAGACATCCATCTGGATCATCATCCCATTATTCATACCTGAGCAACATTCCAGGATCTTAATCATTTTCTTATAATCGATCCCTGCAATCCGAACACTCAGGTATCCGGGATCCCAATCCACGGCACCCAAGAGCATAATGGCCAGTGGTCTGATCTCCATATGTTTCGATTCCCAGTGATAATCTTCTACCACTCCGATGACCTCATAAGGCTGGCTATTCTGACCCCACAAATAGGTAATCTTGCCAATGGGATCATCAAATTCCTTTGAAAAAAAGCGTCCTTCCTCCATAATCAGGTGCATCTGTTTTTGCACCAGCAACGTGGCAGCAATCAGGAAGATGGCTACCGAGAACTGGAACAACACCAGGATATTACGGAACCAGCTTGTGGATTGTTTTACCCCTTTAAACCCCAGAGAATCAATGGCTGAAAAATTGCTCATATAGAGCGCCGGATAGCTGCCTGATAAAAGCCCTACAACAATGTCAAGAGCCAATAGTCCCGGGATTACAAGGAAGTTGTCCAGATAGTGTACTTCGATCTCCCTTCCAGTGAAGATCCGGTAGGGCCCCATGATCGACTCAACCAGACCCATGGCCATGATCAGGGCCAGAATACTGACGATTATGGCCTCACTAAAGAACTGCTGTTGCAGTTTTCTCCTGCTGGCTCCATTGGTCTTTCTAACACCTATCTCCCTTGCCCTGATGGATGAACTGGCAGTGGTCAGGTTCATAAAATTGATACAGGCAACAATCAGCAACAGGAAAGCAACAATTGAAAAGATTCGGATATATGCCAGGTTTCCATTGGGCTCAAATTCCCCATTCAAATCCGAACCAAGGTGGATCTCCCTGATGTGCTGGAGGTATAATACCCAGAAGTTCTCGTCATTGGTCAGCAGGGAAGATTGTTCTCAGTGATTGGAGTTTCCCTGATCCTTCTTCTGCTAATCGCGGAATTGTTCAACAAAATTGCCCGCACCAACCAGATTGTTGAATCATTGCTGGAATCAGGCCCTTATTCAGTTTATTAGTAATTACAGGCAATTGTCAAGACAACCTCCTCCGAACAAGAGAATGGTTCATGTTTCAGCAATGTTGATGGAATTAAAGGAGCTCTATGAACCTCAATTTGCGAAAAGAGGAATCAGCTTTGACATTGCACCCGGACCATAAAAATATGTGATTCAGGCAGATTTGGCTCAGGTGAACCAGGTGCTGATCAACCTGGTCAAAAATGCCATGGAGGCGCTGGAACTGGTCCCAATTCCACGATTGAAGATCACCCTAAAAAGGATACTGGACAGTATGTCCATTGAAGTTAGGGATAACGGACCTGGAATTCCTGACGAAACCCTGATCTAATTCATTACTTCGTTAAACCAAACGATTCGGAAGAAGTCAAAGCTTGGTACTACAAAAAAAACAGACCGGAATCCCATGAATTTTAATTCTCTCCTATCTGTCATAGCGCTGCTAACGACATTGATAACTCATACACAGGCTCAGAACAATCAGATCTACATCAGGGAATACTACGATGATAAATCACTGGAACTGCTCCTGTTTGATCTTTCCATGAATTATAACCTCGATTTCGTATTTGAACGGGAAGAGATCAAGGGTATTGTAATTAAAAGTATGAACATCAAAGGTCTCGACCTGGAAACCTCCATGAAGGCCCTGTTAAAGAATACTGGGCTGGATTTTCATATTGAAAATGAGCGGGAAGTTCACATCTATGTTCACAAATTCGACGAAGTTCAATATGTAGCCTCAACCAGGCAGAACATCAATGTTTCCGGGTGGATTTATGACAATCATACCAACGAAACACTTCCTTATGCCACTGCATCTATTCGTGGATTGCCCTCCGGGTCCATTGCCAATGTGGATGGTCACTTCATTCTTATGGAAGTGCCTTCCGACACATCCGTGGTAATATTTAATTTCCTGGGATATGAAACCCAACCTATTAAATTGAATCCGGCAATTGCCCAAGAGGTTATGCATGTGTACATGAAACCAGTTGATTATAGAATTGAAGAGGTGATGATCGTAGGAGAAGAGAAAAAGCTGGTTACATATGCTGAAAAAACGAGCCAGATATCACTTAGGCCTTCGCAGATCGATATACTTCCCAACCTGGGGGAAAAGGATATTTTCCGGACACTACAACTGATGCCCGGAGTAAGCAGCGGTAACGAAACCTCATCGGGACTCTATATACGAGGAGGCACACCCGACCAGAATCTGATTTTGCTGGATGGCTTTACCGTATACCATGTAGACCACTTCTATGGTTTCCTGAGTGCCTTTAATGCAGATGCCATCAAAGATGTGCAACTATTTAAAGGCGGATTTGAATCCAGGTACGGTGGAAAGATCTCCAGTGTAATGGAGCTTACCGGAAAAACCGGGAATACCAACAAGGTATCGGGAGGGCTCAGTATTTCGGCCCTCAGTGGCAGTGCACATCTGGAGTTACCAGTTTCGGATAAATTGAACTTGTTTGTGTCTGCCCGCAGGTCTTATACCGATTTTATTCAAAGTGGATTGTACAACTCAATCAATGATATGTATAACAGTGCCACAGAAACGGAGACTGCAGGGGGTCGATTTGCCCGGTTCAGTACTGAGCCCAAGTTTTATTTCTATGACATCAATGCCAAGGCTACCTATAAACCCAGTCAGAAGGATATCGTCACCTTAAGTTTTTACAACGGGAAAGATGTCCTGGATAAAACAGCTGATGCCACCACCAGAACTGGAAAATTTGGAGGATTCAACGATAACTACTCTATGAACAAGGTGGATGTGCTGGAATGGGGAAATTGGGGCACAAGTGCAAAATGGTCGAGACAATGGACCAACAAATTCTATTCCAACACCACCATGGCATTTTCTAACTATTTCAGCGAAAGAGACAACTACCGGGAAAGAAGTGTTGTGAATGATGATGGAACCACCTCAACCACCACTACCGGTTCCGTGGAGGACAATAACATCCTTGATTATACGCTCAGGATGGACAATGAATACAGGCTTACTCAGAAAAATACGCTTGAATTTGGACTTCAGGCGTCCTATATGGATATTGCCTACTACTATACACAGAATGACACCCTGAACCTGGGGGATAACCGGACCAGGGGGATAACACTGGCTGGATATCTGCAGGATAAAATTTACATTAAGGACAAACTCACCCTTATATACGGACTGAGAACAACCCATTATAACCAGACCGGCAAAGTTTACCTGGAACCCCGGGTCAGCACAAATTATCAGCTCGATGACCACTGGAATTTCAAACTCTCCTGGGGTAAATACAACCAATTCACCAACCGGGTTGTCCGTGAAAATGTGCTGGAAGGCAACCGTGACTTCTGGCTGCTGGCCGATGATGAAATGATCCCGGTCAGTTCAGCAACCCATTACATTGCTGGAGTTAGTTACGAGGCCCCAAGATACCTGGTGGATGTGGAACTGTTTTATAAACCCATGACTGGGCTGGCAGAATATACCATGCGAAATGAAACATACCGGTTTATCAGTTCCTCTTCCTTGCCTGACAATTTTTATCAGGGTGAAGGTACGGCAAAAGGATTAGAAGTATTAATACAGAAAAAATTCGGGAGCTACACCGGATGGATCGGTTATACCTACAACCGGATTAAACACGAGTTTAACGAGTTGAATGGGGGGGAATCCCTATCCAGCCATATATGACCAACCCCATGAAGTTAATATTGTCAACACATACCAGTGGGGCAACTGGGTTCTTGGAGGCACATTTGTCTACAATACCGGCCAGACTTATACAGCTCCGGTAGGAGCCTACCAGCTTACAATGCTCGATGGTACAGTGATGGATTATATTCATGTGGGGGATAAAAACGCATTCCGGCTCCCTGCTTATCATCGGCTGGACCTTTCTGTAACTTATCGTTTTACTATCGGTCAGACTAAAAGCAGTCTTGGCGTCTCCTTCTTCAATGTATATGGAAGGGATAATGTCTGGTACCGTGAATTCGATATAGAAGATAATGAGATCATTATCATGGATGTTAATACCCTGGGATTTAATCCCAACGTCTTTTTTTCAATAAAATTCTAGCAGATATGTTTAAGCGAATCTCCATACTTTTAATAATCCCCCTTCTCTCCGGTTGTTACGACACCGAACTTGTATTTGAAAATCATTATAAGGCTGTGGTGGAAGCGTACTTATATGTGGACAAAGAGATAAATAATATCAATCTCTCCAGCATGATTAGTTTTGGTGATGATTCAGCGGGAGGGGAAAAGATCACCGATGCAACAATCCACCTGGATCGGGACCAGTCCAGCTGGACATTAATTCATAATGATGCTCTCCCCGGAACCTATTTCCTGGAGGAAAGTCTATTGATGGTACCAGGTGATACTTTCATTCTTACAGTGGAACAAAATAACGAAGTGCTAAAAGCAAGAACTGTTATCCCTGATGATCCTCCATCAGTGACCATGTCTGTCACTTCAATATCGATACCGAAGGTGGAAAGCATGAGGGATTTCAAGACCGTTACCATGCCCGATCCGGTGGAGCTGAATTGGGACAATCCAGCTGCAAAATATTACTTTCTGAATATCCAGAATATAGAATATGATCCTACGCCCATCATGCCCGATCCACCTCTAAACTCTCCCTTTGCAGGGGGTGGCTTTGCTTTTCAGATGGTCTCAAGGCCAACCAATGATAACTTTTACTCCATTTTGCCTCAGTCACTGACTCATTATGGAACACACCGGGTTATTATAACCAGTATAAATGAGGAGTATGTGAATCTCTACAATTCCTTAAACCAGGATTCCCGTGAATTAAACGAACCCTATTCGAATATCGAAAACGGACTCGGTATCTTCACCGCTTTCAACAGCGATACCCTTTACCTGGAAGTTCTTCCGATTTATCAATAATCGGAATTATCCACAATCTCCTTGCTTATATTTATTTGCTTGCAGTTGCATTGTGATCTTTGTACCTTATGCGCTTCAATCATAAAAACAAACCATGAGCATCGAAAACATTGACATCAACAGGCTATTGAAAGAAACCAGGGAAACTCTCCTGAATCCCAAAGAATACTTTGCATCCATGCCTCTTACGGGAGGGTTTGCAGAACCGGTGATCAAAGCTGCCATCTATGGAGTTGTGGCAGGTTTATTTGCCCTGCTCTGGAGTATACTGGGAATGCCCGTCATCGGTGGTGGTGGAATCTTGGGAGGTACATTTGGGATCATGGCCCTGATCTGGTCCGTAATAGGTGCAATTATTGCAGTATTTATTGGTGGAGCCATCATGCTGGTCATCTCAGCTATCTCTGGTGGTAATACCGATTTTGAGGCCAATGTCAGAGTGGCTGCCTCGCTCATGGCAGTTTATCCCATCAATGCTTTCCTGGCCTTTTTATATGGCATAAGCCTTTCCCTGGGTGGTGGTGTCGGATTGCTGGTCAGCTTCTACTCCCTGTACCTTCTTTACCATGCTGCCATACAAGCCCTGAAAGGAAAGGAATCGTCTGTCAGAATCGTGGTTATTGTCCTGGTGCTGCTGGCACTGCTTGGCTTTTTTGGAGGTAGAAAAGCTTCAAATACTGCCCAGAACTTCTCCGATATGTTTAAAGAAGAACAGATGAAGTAATGGGCAGTATGATTATTACTCGCTCAGGATTCTGTTAAACTCTTCTTCGTCCAACTTCACTGGCTTGTATTCAACATCATAGATTTTCAACACCCGTACGAATGCCCTCAGGTGCCGTTCGGATGCTGTGCAGAGGTTTTCGAATACCCTGATCACATCATCATTTTCAGCGATTTCCTCCAACTCGGTCCGGAGATCAATGATATCAACCTCTTCGATGAGTGCACCCATCTTAAGCGCATCTTCCCTGCTGGAGCTTCCTGTTTCTATAATTTCATTTTACAGTTGCTGTAAATCCTCATTCTGGAATACTCCTTCCGGATTCTCACCCACAGGATCCTCCAATTCATAAGTATCAATGAGATACTTGATGGCGTCCATATGGGCCTGCTCACTTTTGGAGATATTTAAAAAAGGTCTGAGTGGGAAGATTTCATACAGGTACAGGTAAGCGTCACGAGCCAGTTTCTCCTCCTCGCGCATAAAAAGGATCCCATGGATTTCTGCCTCGGTTAACTCTCCGTCCGCAGATCCTGCCTTTAAAAGTGCATTATCGGCAGTTAGGTTTTCATCAAATCCAGCCCCTTCAGAGCACTGTGTCATTGACAGAGACAATCCCAATAGCATGAGCATCAATGCTGCCACTTTTTGATTTATTGCTTTCATCATTCAAGTATTTATTTAATGTATGTATATATGTGTATTATTACATGCAAATATCGGCAAGGAGCCATTATTTGCTGTAACGAAATCCAGGGAAAATGTTATGAAATCAGAACCTAGTACAACTTATCAATCGGTTTCTTGGAGGACCGATCACTATCCTTATACTCACTTACAGTCATATTAGTAAGGTGCTTAAACTGGTTCGAGAGGTACTGAACACTGCTGTAATCCATCATAAAGGCAATCTCACTAAGGGTGAATTCATCCTGGTCGATCAATTCCTTGATTCGTTCAATTTTATGAAGGATGATGTATTTCTCCAGGGTAATGCTTTCATGGGATGAAAAGATCCTTGACAAATAAGAAAAGGAGAGTCCCGTCTTTTCCACAAGGTACTCCGATTTCCTGACCATGGAATCCACATTATTCATTTCGTGGATCAGCTCTATTACTGCCTTTTTTATCTCTTCCACCAGGCGATGGTCCCGGGTTTCAATAAGGTCTGTTCCAAGATCAACCAGCACCTTTCTAATATCTTCATGGGATGTAGTCGACTCATCAAAACTGATGGTTGCCTTGCCCAGTTGAATCTCATCCACCGTTATTCCGGCCTTTTCAAGTTCCTCCCGGATCACACGGAGACAACACCGACAGACCATATTCTTAATATAAATAGTCGTGGTTTTCAATGTTGACTCAATATATAGGATGCAATTGAAATAAAAAAATCAAGGGTCACAATGAATTTTACAACATTTTAACAGAAAAACATAACACCTTGTCCATCAAGAATACGCATTTTTGCGTTGTAATTAAGAATAATTGTATACCATGCGAATCAAAAAAAACATTGCCATCAGCGATACGGGGTTTGTATTTAATCCAACCACCGGTGATTCCTATTCCATCAATCAGGTTGGTCAGGAGATCCTCGGTTACCTCGGTGAGGATAAATCCAAGGATGAAATCATCTCCCTTATGACCTCGGAATATGATATTGATGCTCCAAGTTTCGAAAAATATTTTTTCGATTTTCTCAGTATGTTAAGGCAATTTGAACTCCTAGATGAAATCAATGAAAACTAAGATTACTGTTGCCCTTACAGGCCTGAACAATGTGGATAATCCAGGACCAGGTGTGCCGGTAATTCGTGGCATCCGTGAATCGGATATATTTGAACCACGTATTATCGGTCTGGCTTATGAAAACCTTGAGCCCGCCATTTATATGGACGGTGTAGTGGATAAAACATACCAGATCCCCTATCCATCGGAAGGATCAGATGTGCTGATAAACAGGATTTTGGAGATCCACAGAAAGGATCCCATTGATGTATTGATCCCCAATTTTGACGCTGAGCTATATGCCTTTATGCGATCAGAAAGCATATTGGAAGAAGCAGGTATCAAAACATTCCTGCCCACACTGGAACAATTTGAGGAACGGCACAAAACCAATCTTCCCGATTTTGGAGAAAAATATGACCTGGATGTTCCATTTAGTAAACCCATCACCCGGATTGATGAAATAGAAAATCTCAAAAATGAGTTTGAATACCCATTGATGGTCAAGGGAAAATTCTACGATGCTTACCTGGCATACAACGAAGAACAGGTGAGGATGAACTATAATAAGATCAGCGCCAAGTGGGGCTTGCCGGTCATTATTCAGGAATTCATCAAAGGTACTGAGGTAAATGTGGTAGCCCTGGGAGACGGAAAAGGGAATACCATTGGTGCAGTCCCCATGAGAAAACAGTACATCACCGACAAGGGAAAGGCCTGGTCGGGGATCACATTGGATGATCAGAAATTGCTGGACCTGACCCGTCGGATCATCAAAGCCATGAAATGGAAGGGTGGCATGGAACTGGAACTTGTCAAATCCCAAAAAAATGACCTATACATCATTGAGATCAATCCCAGGATACCTGCTTGGGTCTACCTGGCTGTAGGAGCAGGGCAAAACATGCCTGAAGCACTGGTAAAACTGGCCCTGGGGATGGAGGTTAAACCCTTTGAGACATACGATGTGGGAAAGATGTTTATCCGTTATTCCTACGACCTGATCACCGATCTGAAAGAATTTGAGAAACTCTCCACACTTGGAGAATTATAAAATAAGACATTATGGAAAAGAAGTCGTTTGAAAGACCATTTATAAAGAAATTACAAGCCGGAATGCCCAGTAAGTTTGGGATGAAATCACAGGCTGAACCCATCACTCATATCGACAATGTCCCTGTTCCGGAACTCTTGGCTGAATACGGAACACCACTCTACGTTATTTCCGAAAAAACCATCCGCTCAACGTTCAAGAAGTCGCGTCATGCCTTCACCACACGTTACCCAAAAGTCCAGTATGCGTGGTCTTATAAGACCAATTACCTGGATGCCGTCTGCCGGATCTTCCATCAGGAAGGCTCCTGGGCTGAGGTGGTTTCAGGATTCGAATATGACAAAGCCATTAACAACGGAGTGAAGGGCAGTCAGATCATCTTCAATGGTCCGGACAAGACCGATGAGGATCTGAAAAAAGCCATTGAAAATGATTCACTGATCCATATAGATCATTTCGATGAGATGTACTCCATCATTGCCATTGCTGAAAACTCCGGGAAACGACCTAAAGTGGCCATACGTGTAAACATGGACACAGGTGTACATCCCATGTGGGACCGGTTTGGATTTAATTATGAAAACGGAGATGCATGGGATGCCATTAACCGGATCATGATTAATGACAAAATGGACCTGGTGGGTTTGCATACCCACATTGGGACCTATATGCTCGCCTCCAACGCATATAAGATTGCTGCCGGCAAACTGGCGGATCTGGCCTTTGGCATCGAAAGAAAATACGGGGTAAACATAAAATACATTGATATGGGCGGAGGATTTGCTTCTAATAATACCTTAAAGGGTGCCTATTATCCCGGATCAGATACGGTCCCCACAATCGATGAGTACGCCGAAGCCATATCATCGGCCATCCTGAATTCGGAATTGAATCCCAGGAATCTGCCCACCCTGATCCTGGAGAGCGGTAGAGCCATGATCGATGATGCGGGGTACTTACTGGGGACAGTTATTGCCAATAAAAGGCTCTCCAGTGGAAACAGGGCCACCATTGTTGATGTGGGAATCAACCTGCTTTTTACCTCATTCTGGTATGAACATGAAATTTACCCTGCTGCACCGGTATCCGAACACATGGAAGAGACTGCCATATACGGCCCACTCTGCATGAACATTGATGTGTTGCGTGAAGCCATTCAATTTCCCCTGCTGAAGAAGGGAGATCAGTTTGTTATCAAGCGAATCGGGGCCTACAATATGACACAGTGGATGCAGTTTATCACCCTTCGTCCCAATGTGGTGCTGATCGATACTGAAGGGAAGGTCCATGTAATCCGAAAAATGGAGCATATGGAGCTGATCCGGCAACAGGAAGTAATTCCCGAACACCTTCAATAAAAGAGTTGAAAGTAAGTGACGACATAAAACTCTTTCTTAAAGCTATACCCAACAGCTATGGGCAGGTCTTCTTTTCTGATCAGCGGCTTTTTGCACTGATACTTATGGGGATTACCTTCTTTGATCTCTATGCCGGGATGCTGGGATTACTGTCGGTTATCACCACCAACCTGGTCGGATTTTTGCTTGGATTTGACAAAAAAGTCATTTCCAAGGGCGTTTTCGGATTCAACAGCCTGCTGGTGGGATTGGGACTTGGAATTTATTTTAAGCCCGATATACAGCTGATTGTAGTGATCATCATGGCGGCCATCCTGACCCTTTTGATCGCCGTCTCCCTCCAAGGTGTCATCGGAAAATATGCCCTGCCATTTCTTTCGATCCCGTTCCTTCTCTCCATTTGGATCATGACCCTCTCTACCAGAGAGTTTGCAGCCCTGGGGATCAGCGAACGGGGGATCTATACCTTCAATGATCTCTATACCATCGGTGGTGATCCGCTGGTCAGGATTTATGAATGGTGGAATAACCTGCAATTGCCGAGGTCTTTACGTATTTATTTTATCTCCCTGGGCGCCATACTATTTCAATACAACCTGCTTTCAGGGATCATACTCTCTCTGGGCTTACTGTTGTTCTCCAGGATCTCTTTTTCACTGTCACTTATCGGTTTCTATACAGCTTATTTATTTTACGAGATCCTCGGTGCCAATATCTCAGAATTGAGCTACAGCTACATTGGATTCAACTATATCCTTACTTCCATAGCCGTGGGAGGATTTTTTATTATTCCTTCCAGACGCTCCTATCTCTGGGTCATTCTGCTGATACCAATCGTAGCCATGATCACCATCAGTCTTTCGAAAATCTTCGCCATATTCAGTCTTCCAGTTTACTCGTTGCCGTTTAACCTGGTTGTACTTTTATTCCTTTATGCATTGAAATTCAGGGTAAATTCATCCACCACACTGTCGGAAGTTCTGATTCAACATAACTCCCCGGAAAAAAACCTTTATGCATTTCATAATGATGTGGTTCGTTTCCGTCATCACGACAAAGTAGCTATCAAACTTCCCTTCCTGGGAACATGGACCGTATCCCAGGCCCACAATGGGGAGTATACGCACAAAGATGAGTTCCGTCATGCATGGGATTTTGTCATCACCGATACCGAGAATCAACAATTTATGAGGAGCGGAGACCTCCTTACTGACTATTATTGTTACGATAAAATGGTACTGGCGCCGGCCGATGGTACCGTTGAATTTGTCCTGGACCGCATTCCCGACAACATCATTGGGGAGGTTAATTTGAAAGATAACTGGGGGAATACGGTCATTATCAAACATGATGACAATCTATACACCTCTTTAAGTCACATGCGGGAGGGATCCATCAAAGTAAAAGAGGGTGATTTGATAAAAGAGGGTGACAAAATCGGCAGGTGCGGTAATTCCGGTCGATCGCCGTATCCCCACCTTCATTTCCAGGTGCAGGAGACACCCTACATTGGTTCTTTCACCATGGAATATCCTATTAGTTACCACATCAATCATCACGATAATGGGTACAGACTGGAATCCTTTGCGTTTCCGGAAATAAATGATATGATCTCAAGCATTGATCGCAGCGATCTTTTGTACAATGCTTTCCATTTTATCCCCGGGAAACATTACCATTTTAATGTGTTGAAAAACGGGGAGGAGTCAGAATCATTCTG
>SDBT01005534.1_pt1 | contig 21169 bp, 20 predicted proteins | sample 2277101 | NCBI WGS metagenome assembly SDBT01 (sample SAMN10404973, study PRJNA504765) | marine sediment metagenome | isolation source: marine sediment core GS10_PC15, 103 cmbsf | place: Arctic Ocean: Southern Knipovich Ridge | collected 2010
GTGACTGATCGGCCCTGGCTAGGTTAATTAAACATTTTTTTTCTTGTTTTTTTCTTGTTTTTTTCTCATTAAAACGAGAGATGGAAAACGAGACGCTTCTAATGCAAATAGTCACAGGATGGGATTACATACCAGATGAAGACCATGATGAATACTTGGTCGTAACTAATCAATTGCTGGATGAGTTATGTGTTCCTGTAACTGACAACATACTGCTGGGTAAAAAAATTGGATCTGGCTCTTATTCTTCCGTATATGAATACAGAGACGATCAAGCTGTAAAGGTTTTGTTATACAATCCAAATAGCAGCTCTTGGGGAGAAAATGTAATACAAGAGCTCTATATGCTAAAACAACTAAGAGGTCATCAAAATATCTTGAATATAATACAGTGTCATAATGTGAGCCTAAATGTATACATTATAACTGAGCGCTTTGAACGCACTCTGCTGGATGCCATATGGAATAATGAAGGACGAAGATTATCACCAGAAATGAGGGAACGCATCAAAATAAGCCTTGAGCTTGCAGTGGAGTATATGCATAGTAAACGGATACTTCATCTAGATATCAAGCCTGAAAATATATTTGTAAGAAAAGACGAGTCTGTTGCGTTGGGAGATTTTGGGTTTGCAAAGGTGATGAATAACGATGGGGAAGCGCGGTTTCATCTCGGTACGCCTCAATATATGAGAGTCAGCAAACTAACTACGTATCAAAAAAACAGCAAAGTCGACGATATATGGGCTCTGGCATGCACAATATATGCATTGGAGAATGAGATTCCCTTTGTAACTGCTAGACTAATTGAGGCAGATCCTGAGCTTAATAGGATCCAAAAATCAAAAGCCATCGTCACGGAGATAAATGAAAAGCTTCCTACAGTGACAGATCCATATCTTCGTGATATGTTAAACTCCTCTTACTAAATAGCCATACGTAAAAAAATGAACCACAGACAAAATGCGAGCATTTTGCCAGTATATATAAAGCTCTAGCTCTAGCTCTAGCTCTAGCTCTAGCTCTAGATATAAACTAATAATATATGAGTATATATTAAATAACCTTTTTAAATAACCTTTTGAGCACAATTAAAATGTATAATGATGTTATTGAAGTATGTGCTGATTGCTTATCTAGAGAAGCAAGTTCAAAGTATTTGGAGGAGAAGCCACAAGAAATAAGCATTAAAGAACTTGATCAATGCAACGATTGCTTTTCTATTAACAGAATTAAGATCAGACTGATTGTACTATTTGCTTTGAAACAAGCAGCAAAGTAGCAATATGCAGAAGATGTTATTACTATGTGTGTGATAAATGCATGAATACGATGAATATAATAGCATGTCCAATGTGCCGTTTTAGCGGCTCCTTTGGTCTAATTGATTATGAGTTAAAAAGATGTAAGTTTCAACACGAAGATGAACTAAAACCTTTTATGATAAAACTATATATGTATTATATGCATAAAAGGCCTATCCTTAGCGCTTCTTTACGCATCCTATATTTAAATGAGGCTAAACTAAAGTTTAGCGGCGTACGCAGTACGCCGTAAAACATTGGTTGAAGTTAATTGTCAAGCTTAATATTGAAGATGATCCGAATAAAGTTCTTCTTTCTCCCAAGGATATCGATAAAATTTGGCATAGCTACACTTAGTGTAGCAGCTAAAGCGTTACATATACTAAATACAAAGAACTATAAATCAGTTTGCGAAATATTGGGAGTAAAATTCATTAACCATAGGCTTGTGTTAGAGGACCCACACAAAAAGGAAGCACGAGGAATTATAACTATTAAGTATATGAGATGGAGAGTCGAGACAGAGGATGAATATTTTAAAAGTAAGTTACGCCACCAACTATGGGGAATACCCATCCATAAGTATCTGCCGGGCTCGGTGGGTCAAATATTCGTCAAATCTTTATCCGGAATAGTTTACACCTGCAAGTACAATCCTACTTATACTGTATATGATGTCAAAGAGGAAATAACTGAACAAACAGGCGTGCCTATCAACCAGTTAAGATTTATATACGGAAAATGTCTTATTGATGATATGACATTGGAGTGCTGTGGGGTTCGGGCGGGCGAGACTATAAACTTAGTCAAGACTCTTAGTGGTTGTTAGAGAGCGGAACTTAAGTTTTTCCGGCTTACGCTGTATATAACATGCGAGCGCATGTTCATATATTCATTTAATCTTTCATTCAAAAGTTCTGTGTCTTCTTTAGCTAACTTTCTGTGAGGAACATCTTTGTCCTCACTTGAGTATATAATAAAAATAACTCACGCTTGAAATTAAGATATTTATCAACTAAGTATTTTTGGTGGGTTAGACTTGAAAAGAAACGCGATTTAGTATATCAAGAAGAGAATCCGTTCATTGTTAGTTTGAATTAGAGAAATAAAATAATTTTAAGGTATATAAAATGGATCTGATAAGTATTATACCAGAGCATATTTTTATTAATTTAGCTTCCTTTTTGTCAAATGACGCAGCTTCTACGCTCTTTAGATCAAATTTGCACTTCACAAATCTAGGTAAAGAAATAAAACAAAACAACTTATATTGGAAAAGAAAGGTGGAAAATTTGGTAGGAACTGAGTTTAGATGTGATCTTGTTGAATATTTACGCAGCGTTTTCAAAAGGATTGGATGAAGGATTAGAGACATTAATTAAATCAGAAGTAAAAACAAATATCGAAATTACGAAAGCCGTCATGGAATTACTTATTGCTAATGATAAAGATTTTAGTATAGACAACATCTTTATTATTGCTTCAAAGCATAACGAAGTTAATATTGTTAGACTTTTACTAGAGGACCCGTTTAGTGATAGAAATGTTTGGGTTGATCCTGCTGCAAAAAATAATAAAGCAATTCGACGGGCTTCATTATATGATAACATTGAAATTATTAGACTTTTACTTGAAGATCCTAGAGGCGAAACTAAAGTGTCGCGGAGTACTTTGTACGCCGTTGATCCTTCTGGTGATCAATCTGGTGGTGATCATCCGATTAGTTCAGCTTCTATGAATGGTCATACTGAAATTGTAAGACTTTTACTTGCACATCCTAAAGTTGACCCGACTGTTGAAAATAATGATCCAATTAACTCAGCTTCTAAATATGGCTATATTGAAATTGTAAGACTTTTACTTGCCGATTCAAGAGTTAATCCAAATGATGATGACACTTATGACTCCATAGCAATTGTGGGTGCTTCAGAGTTTGGTAATGTAGATATTCTTAGACTTTTACTTAAGGATCCAAGAGGCGAAACTAAAGTTCGCGGCGTACTGCGTACGCCGTAGATCCTACAGCAGATGATAATTTTGCAATTATGTCTCCATCTGAGACTGGTAACACCGAAATTGTTAGGATTTTACTAGAGGACCAAAGACTTAATCCGGCAGCACGTAATAATGACTCAATTAGAGAAGCCTCCCATTGTGGGCATACAGAAGTTGTTAGACTTTTACTTAATGATCCAAGAGGCGAAACTAAAGTTTCGCGGGGTACAAAGTACCCCGTTGACCCAAATGATATTGGCGATAATGAAAATATAATTATATCTGCTTCTACTTATGATAACATCGAACTTATTATACTTTTACTTACTGACGGTAGAGTTAATCCGTCTGCCGATAATAATTATTTAATTAAATGGGCTTCGAAGAAGAATCATGCAGAAATTGTAAGACTTTTACTTAATGATTCAAGAGGCGAAACTAAAGTGTCGCGGGGTACAAAGTATCCCGTTGATCCTTCTGATGAGAATAACAAAGCTATTCAGCTGGCTTCTGAGAAAAATCATATAGAAGTTATGAAGCTTCTTCTTGCAGATCCCAGGGTAGATCCTTCTAATAATAATAACGTAGCTATTATGGAGGCTTCTAGGAGTTATCATCAAGAAGTAGTAAAGCTTCTTCTTGGTAGTGATAAAATAAATCTGAACACCAAAACTCAGGCTCTAAAAAACCTGCAGTCCTGTAGTGAATTTAGCCATGATATGAACTATGATAACATTGAAAAGCTCGCTAAAATGCCTCTTAAGGAGTTGATACAAATAGGTAATCAAAATCTTCAAGATAGAAAAATTATAATGACTAAATCAGCTTTAGCTGAATCAGCTAAAGCCGGCTACACTTTAGTGTAGCTCTGGTGGCTTCGCCTTGAGATACTATATAATATGACTAATATTAAAGAAGATTCATTTAAAATAACTCTTCAACAAGAGCGATAGCTAAAATAAAGTTTAGCGGCGTACAGAGTACGCCATACTACCTACCTTCATATCTTTATGATACCAGCTTAAGCTGTAAATTTGTCTCTTATTTTAACAGTTAATATAAATGAATACATTAACTTTCGAGCTTTTATCAAAGTAGAGCTACGCTTTAGTGTAGCTTTAGCAAGCTATAGTGTAGCCAGCTAAAACTATTAAGCTATCTCACAATTGTAAATAATAAGCAAGAACATGGGAAATATAACAAATAAATTAAAGGATGATGCTATATAGCGAAACTGAAGCTTCGCTGCGTACAGAGTACGCTGTACAAAAGCCGAGTTGAAAATCTACTTGGTTATAGCTTTAGCTGGAGTAAGTTTAGCTATTATATGCTAATTAAACCAGTTATTATTCATTTAATAAGTGCGCTAATGAAAGTATATTTATAACTAGTTAAGTAGCAAAGAATGTATATAAAATTACTTGGAGCTACACTGAAGTGTAGCCAGCTAAAGCTGTGGTCACACTGAAGTTGTTAAATAGAATTAGAGTAAAACTTAAGTTTTGCCGGCTTAAGTCGTGTATAACATGCGAGCGCATGTTGTTACTGGGTATCTAAGCATTTTATTTGTCAAGTATATAATTGACTAGTGCCGTTCTTTCATATATTCATCAAGTTCCTTATCCAAAATTTCCTTTTCTTCTTTGGTTAACTTTCTGTGGGGAACTTCATCATCATTGCAGTATTGACATTCGTCACTTGAGTATCCCGTATAGTTATCAACTTCAAGTTTTTCTAGAGGAAGATCTAGTATAAGCTCAGTAGGGTCTAGTGATGATATTAATATTTTTTCACATGACATAATATACGTCATAATCAACACAGATTTTCTGAGAATTTGATTGATGACGGAGCGCTTAGCTACCATCTTAGCATTACTATTGCTCGTAGAGCTAATAGCTGAACTATAAAAATTTTCTGATATGTTACTATTCTTAATGTTTCCAATGCATAGCCAATGCTTTCCTTTCATAGGGAAGCACTTAACATATGTAAATGTTATACAAGGTTCCATTTTTGTTTTACAAAAAAAAATAAAGATATCCAATATTTTTTTGTAACAATAAATGGACGGGTATTCCCTTGATCGAATTAAAGGTATATTTGTGGGACATTTTCTTGGAGATGCATTAGGAGCACCACATGAATCTTGGAAATGGAACAGGAATACTGCATATACCGGGAAATTAGAAATACGGCCATACAGTATCTCTCGAGGTAATACTAAAGATAATCCTGATAATTGGAGGCCTGTGGGTTCAGTTACGGATGATACTCAAATGACTATTGCCTTAATGCGCCCTATTATTTCAGATGGTAATTATGATAAAGATAGTGTTACGATGGAATATGTTAATTGGGTGCATATTAAACCCAAAGGTCTCGGAAAAAATACAAGATATGTTTTTGGTCTTACTGGTCTCCAGGGCCATGAAAAACGTATCGAAGAACTTGAAAAACTTGAAACTCCTGCATTATCAAATGGAGCGTTAATGCGATGCGCTCCATTGGCTTTATTTGATGATTGGGAAGAATTAGCAGAAATGGACGCATATCAAACTAATCCATATCCTCAAATAGTTATATGTAACCGTGTATACCTTCGAATTTTACGTGAATGTTTAAGTGGTGGAACTGGTGACGATATATTAAAAGTTATTAGCAATATTATGGATGTATTTATCAACAACCTAGATTTTAAGCATACCAAAGACGCAATTCAAGATGCGTTTAAATCAATATTAAATCTAAACGACCTCGATGATGAATTTATTGCAAAACAAAATGTTTTGCAGGCTAAAGCCGTAGATCGGGACATATCAGGTAAGGCTGGTGATAAAGGATTTTATGCACATGCTTTATATTGTGCTATAAGAAGTTTATTAATGGTCGCGGTTTTAAAATATACGTATGAAGAGGCAATGCATTGGGTTATCACCCAACAAGATTTATTATTTGATGAAGTATCCACAGAGCAAGTATTCGGAGCTGGTGACACAGATACAAACGCAGCAATATCGGGAGCACTTATTGGTGCCTATTTAGGCTTCAATCAATTAATGTCATTTGATATAACATTTGCAAATTGGAAGATTTTAATTGACGCTGCAAATAATGTCAAAGGGGACTTGAGAGGTTACGTACCATTTAATTTTGAGGCACTTATTAATGAATTTACGGCAGTCGTTTATGGTTATGAAATCCAGGGCGTTAAGTATTATATTAAATCAGTTGTAAAGGAACCGGGACCGCGCGGAAGAAAAAAAGAAACCGCCCGCCGCCCGGCAACAGGAAGATTACCGCGAAAAAGAATATAGATAAAATTTATAATTCCTTCAGAAATCATGCTGTATGGCTTTAGTCTGCTAAGCTTTAGTTTAGCTATTTATAGTAAGGAATATAAAATAAACAGATCTGTTTATTATCTAGTATACTTAGATATACTCTAATATCAAACTATCATAAGAAAAGAATTCAGTTAAAGAATTTACCCATTCAATCTCGGGAATCCTACTTATAAGCAAACAACTTACCCATAATAGAACTCCGTCGGCACCTTCTAGCAAATCTAATGATCCGCTAGAGCTAGATCCAACTCCGTCAAAAGTTAGCGTAAATGTATTAGATGGATTACATTCGTGAATAGTAGCAAATGTCCAAGGTTTTCTATAACCAGCATGAACAACGCATGTGTCGTCGAAAATAAGTGCACTTTTGAGCGTGATTGTAAAAGATACTTTCAATCTTCGATTTTGCGCTAGTCTCTGATCAAGTGTTACGCCAGAAAAAACTATGGTTTCTACTCTCCCAATGGGAGGATCTACTTTTCTATCAAATGTAACTCCAGAATAGCCCCATAGTTTGTAGTCTCTATTAAGTTCTATCGGGACCAAGCTTTGAGTTGAATTAGTGTAGCAATTTAGGTAAAAATCATTGACAAACTGGTTAATCCTATTGGAATAATTAATATATCCTAGCTGCCTATCTACCTGAGATAATTTAGTTGATTTTGTAATAAGATCAGTATCATCGTCATATGGCCAAGGTAAAGATAGCTTAGTTAATGTTCTAAATATTTCCTCCTTTAATGGAAGTAAACTAGGATTAAGTTTAACACAGACAAAATTCATATCTTTCATTATATTATCTGTAACAAGTAGCCTATATTTCATTCCCTTATATGAAAAGAAAACATAATCTTTATCATTAAATACAATGATAGGTTTTGGTGTGATTACTATATCTACTTCCATAGTAAGTTTTATATCATTTTCACAGGAAGAGCATTCTTTAGTAGCAGTGATAAGTAAATAATTTAGATGATCTATAAAGAACTCCCCACAACAGCCAGATTGAGAAATAATTTTGTTCCCAGCATCTATATATGAATAAGCAAGAGTTAGATTTAAATTATCATAGGAAGTATATCCACGGATGGTTAGCTCACAATTTGAGGACCATGATACTTTATACGCTAAAACTCCATCTCGTAAATATAATGCGTACCCATCACATTCAATTGGGCCATTAAGGCCTGTTAATGATTTCCATTTTGCAAACCCATCTTGGTTTGTTTTTCTTGCTTTAAGAATAGTTTTTATATCTTTTGGATATTCAATATCATATAGCGAACTTTATTCGCGGATCAAATGGGTGTTACCCATTTGATCTTCTCTTACAGCCGGAGTAAAAGTATAATTATTGTTATCTAGCAAAAGCTTCCATAGCTCACCAAACTTAGGGTTGATTTTGACAATTCCACGTTTGACTTTGTATAATCGTTCTTTTACTTTGTCTCCGTAATAATCGAAGTAAATAAATTCTCCAATTACGAATGATTCTGCTACAGATCTGCAACCGTCCATTTAAGATATAGTTAAAAATAAAGTTCTTTATTTTTTTAATCTATTATATTTCCTCCACCTCCTCCTCCAATTTCGCCTGGGTAAAATAAAAATCCCTGCTGTGCAAGGGCTATTTCCATTAGCCAGGGTTGATATACTACTGTGTTATCCTCTATATTGCCCTCTATGTTGCCCTCTACTTTTTTGACTTCAGGCTTTTCTATCTGTGGTGCATCCATTTCTTTAAGGAAAAATCTGACAAGTAATCTCTCGTATAGCAATAGACCAAAGTTTTCTAGCTTGATATTTATCTTAGATAAAACCAAATTATTCTAGTCTAAAATATTTTTTCCTTAATATATTACAGATCATTATGAATATGGAGGAGAAACTTTAGTTTAGCGGAGTACAGCGTACTCCAGTGCTATTGTATGAACTGATATTATTTAAAGAAAATGCCACTGCAGGAAGCATATAAGTGGTTGCATTGATGGACTATGTAAAATTATTAAGTAGGTTGCTCTAAGTCAGAAAAAGCATTAAATAATTTTACAAAGCTATTTATTATAGTATATTTCCAAATATAAATAGCTGTAAACATATATAATAGATGAATATAGAGGCGAAACTAAAGTTTCGCTGCGTACGCTGTACGCAGTGCTGTGCTACAAATTGTAGCGCAAATAGGATTTGTGGAAAAGATCACTGCAAAAAGCATATAGGTATTATGGCTAAGAAATGCATTAAATATAAAAATATTCAATATGGAGTTAACGATTATATCGTTAATCCAAGTAAGCTTGTAGAGTTGACTATTGAAGAACTTTTGAAAGTGATGTCTATCTTATTAAAAGTTTCGAAAATGCGAAGAGAACACTTGGAATTAGCCTTCAAAGAAGATCTAAGAGATAACACTCACAAATTATTTATCCAAAGACTTATCAATATTTCCAATATTGCTTTATCCTTATTAGAAGAAGCATTTACGAAGAAATCAATCAATCATAAAGTTTCTTCCAACGATTCCAAAGATTCAGAAGAATATATCAAGGAAGAAACTTTATCAAAGAATAGGACAGAAATTGTTAAAGAGACTACACTCACGAATAGGGAAGAAATCATTAAAAAAATTAAGACTGAGAGAGCCTTACAAGAGGCCACACTCACGAATAGTACACATAAATATATTTCTGCTGCAATAGAAAGTCGACAACAATATTACTCAGTAATCATATGGAAACTTAATTATGTTGTCGAGAAGTTAAATGAAAAGCTTAAAATATGGAACATGAAATTGACGATGAAAGATCTACCTGTTAAATTATTACTTGTTAGCCCAAAGATATTATTTTGTCCCCAGCCAAAAGTCATTTTTGTAGATTTGGATCATCCAATAAATATTACTAAATGTATAGAGCTTTTCTATGCGGGTAATAAGATTCCTTTTTTATGGTACTATGATGATATGGAAACTTACTTTGATTTAATTATTTGCTTAATGAGAATTGCATTAGATCCATCGAGAAGATATTTTAAATATGAGTGTATTGTTTATCCAGATGGTAGAACACAAATTGCTGTAATGGATGGATTACAACAAAAATATAAATATACACAAAAAGCCTTAGTAATATTAAGTGAATTCTCGTTATGCAGTATCTCTCCTGTGGATGGAGTATACGAAATAATATATAAGTCATAAAGATATACAAGCTACGCTTTAGTGTAGTTTGTTACCAGCTTTAGCTGTAGTGTACCCAGCTTAAAGCTGTAATTCTACACAACCCAGGCCTGGGTTGTGGTCTATTTCTTATATTCAGCAATCATAGTATGAATAAAAAGCCTAGTTTCAGATGCCTTATAATCAGCCATTGTTGGATTTATTCTTCCACTATCTAATAGGATCTTAACTATATCTACTCTGCCTGTTTTAATTGCTCTCTTTAGGGACTTTTTAAGTGATAGTCTTCCATCTTTAACTAACGTAGCCAGCAAGCTAGCTTTACCTAGCTCTATTGATAAAAGAACTGCTCTAGATTCTTCACCATTATATCCTTTGTGCATTGTACGCTTATTACTAAGTATAGTATCTATAACTCCATCGCTTAAGTATATGATACTATTATATATAAGATCATCTAAGTTTGGGTCAACCTTTTGGTTAGAAATGAAATAGGCAACTTGTTCCTTTGATCCATGTTTAGACGCTTCAAACATAGGAAATACCATATCAGAATTAAGAACTTCTTCGTCTTTTATAAGAAACAGACTGACGTCATTCCAACCATCAGGCGATAATGAATAACCAAGTAACGCATTATCATCGAAACTATAATCTAAGAAATCTGCATTGACAACATCTTTGAGTAAAGAGAGATTATTATTTTTAGCGCATTCAATAGCGGCATTCATAAATTGCTCAGTGAGAATATATCCTTTAAAGTTCAATTCTAAAATCTTACTGGCGGCTTCAGTGTGATTAATAGTACACGCATATTCTAATGCGTCTCCTAAAAAATTTGGGCTTAATTTTATCTCTATTGCTAAACTAATATATTCTGGATCTTTTTCGTAGAATAGCTTCTCTGGCTCTGTTGATAGTAAAAACGCAACATGCGCCCATAAAATTTGTCTGTTTGATAAAGAATAGCCAATAAGATTCTCTATTTTGTATTTCCATGTAAGATTGGCAGTTAATTCATTAGCTATGGCAGTTTTAAACGACTGAGATGTTTCCCCGAGTGCTTTGAGTGCATCTCGATGCAAATATTGGAGCAAATTAGGAATTGCAATTTGCGCTTGCCGTATAGGTAAATCTTCAGGTTCATCCATTTACTAGGAATAAAAATGTCAGAAGAATGCAAAAGTAAATTATTTCTCAATTTTGTTAATGCCTCTCTTCCAGAAGCATTTGGATGTCATTGGGAGAAACATATGTTTACAGTATCTTTCAAGCTATATGTTAAACGATTTGAGAAACGTGGAAGTAAGTTTCTTTCTGATGATGTTATGAAAATATGCAAGGAATATAAAAATTCTATTCTTAAGAAGCAGGATGATTGGCTAACAGACAATATAATAACTATGGGAACTGGATCTATTTACCTAAAATTGTCAATGTTATATTCACGACTTGGAGTAACCAGAAATACTCTCTTAGCTATGTTCCTAGATATAGCTACAGAACACAGCCAAGAAACCAGCGAATTTAAGGATGCTGCAGTATATTATAATAAGCTATCTTATAGCTTCAAATCACCAGGATCAAGATCTAAAGATTTAAATACATCAGGCTCTGAATCTTCAAATACATCAGGCTCAGAAGATTCAAATACATCAGGCTCAGAAGATTCAAATGTATCAGGCTCTGAAGATTCAAGTGCATCAGGCTCTGACGATTTAAGTGCATCAGGCTCTGACGATTCAAGTGCATCAGATAATTCATTTTTAGGAAACATATTAACTTTTAAAGATATGAAAGATATATTTGCGAGCGTTAAACCACAAATACAAAGTGCAATCACTAATATTGAGGGTCCAATACCTAATGGAATTATATATTCAGAAGAAGCAATTAAAAATCATAAAAATAGACTTGAAACTATTAAAACAGGAATTAAAGAGTTCGAGCAAAAATTAAATACTGAAACTCAATATCATCAAATATATAAAGATATATGAATCATAGGATAAATGTATCCAGAACTACCTTGTTTGGTATAACCGTTTCCCTCCATAGAGAGGTCAGCATAGAGAAATGTGTCGCTAATGCAATATCAAAAGATTATCGGTTATACAAAATAATTGGAGATAATAGTGACAATCCTCTTAAGTTAGCAATTATAAATGAGATAGTTATATATATATATGATGCTTCCCTATTAAAAGTCCAAGGATATAATATTGCAAATGGAGTAGGAAGAGTAATGATATATATTGATTTGAAAGGAGATACTTGGCTAATATGTATAGAAAATGATGCTGGAGAGTATGTTAGTGTGTTTAGTAAATATAGTAATATAGCACAAGTGTTTAACTCTCAGCTGTAACAGAAAACACTTGATCAAGTGTTTCAAATCAAGACCAAATGGGTAACACCCATTTGATCAACGAACAAAGTTCGTTATTTATACGGAAGGATTTATTTGAGGAGTAACTTCATATCTTTATTAATCCATGTAATCAACTCTTGTGTTGGAGCTATCTTAATTTGAATAAAATCGTCTTCTGTAGATTTTTCTTTGCCTTTATTAATCAAATAATTTGATAATGATCTAAGACGTAATCCGTCTTCTAGGTTAGATACATAGGCAACTCTATCCAGAATAGGAGTTAGAGTTTTTGTTTTAGTATTAATTAAGAAATTTTTAGATACCGATTTTGGGATAGATTCTTCATATATTTTATGGAATCGTGGCAATGGATTTCTCTTATATTTCTTTATATTTGATGCGCTAGATAAGGATAGAGGATAGTTATTAATTAATTTCACTTTATATGTTACTTGTTGCTTTTCCTTTTTCTTTACTATTATGACAGATATATTATTTATACCTTCGACTGCATTAGTTGACAGTAAGTTGTTATGTTTACTATCAACTATAAACATATCTATTTTAAGAATACTTGCAAATGCTAATGAAGATTCGTCATCAGTAGGTGCTGTAAATAATATATGCATTTCTGTGATGCCATCTGTCTTTGATGCTTTCTCCTGAAAAAATCTCTTTAGAAAATATCCACTATGTGCTGTTTCAAATAGAACATAGCTTGGTTCTTTTGTAGCAGAAGTATATTCATTATCTACTATGCGAGATCTATTCCAATAGTCAGATAATAAAACACTATGGGATTGAGTAGGGAATAAATTTTCAAATGCAGATATCGCTGACTCAGATTCAATAAGATCGTGCTTAGCTAAAGATTCTTTTAATACGTGTGGATTACCGGCTAACATTAGCAAGCTATTTGGGGGAACTAATCTCTCTCCCTTTATAAATATTCCATACTTATATAAGCTAGATAATGTAGCATATCCTTCTCTAAGCAAAGCTTCCTCGTCTGCAACAAACGTCTGTCCCGACATACCGAATACCGTCTTCATTTTATCAATATCCACAAGATATTCAGTGTCATTAACATTCTCACCAATCTTAACACTAACAACTCTCTTATCTGTATCTAGCTTAATGTAATCTTCAAATATTTCCAATTTATCGATCTTGTTATTCTTAAATTTATTTTCCAATGATTTACCATCTAACGCTTTCCATAGAAATAGCCCTCCATCTACTAGAGTTTCTTTAATTGTTTCAGATAGATCAAGCAAATCTTGATCAGTCTTGAAGAAGAATGTTAGTGAGTCCATCATAGATATAGTATCTACGGTACCTCCATTCACATGCTTACTTACAAAATTCTTAATATCTTTTGTATCCTGACCTCGTGCTTGTAATATATGAACCTTCTTCTGAAACTCCTTAGAATATTTTAATAGCCTAGACTTGAACTCTGCTATGTTATCATCAATTGGTTCAACAGCAATAATCTTTGTATATCCTGAGTCATACCATTTTCTTAAGTCTCCGCCTCTTCCACTGCCTATATCAAGGAGAATTCCAGATCCTTCTTTAAAAAGCTTGGCTTTAATTCTGTTATGATATTTTCTCATAAGAATGCTATTCTTTCCTAATAGCGTGGATTCACTAATCGCTTGATCAGGTATCATTGCTTTTTCCCAATTGTCATTGGCGAATCTCAAACGATTCGGACCTGCTTTTTCTGGACGCGTTTTATAAGCTGTTAGTTGTCCGTTACCGCATTTAAACTCAATAATTGAATCACGAACATATGGTATATCTTTCATTATAACTTCACCCTTAAAATGCGAAGAAGTTGTACCAGTAAATTCCACCTCTGATTTCTGATCATCCCAAGCGTAGACTTTAATAGTATCATCATGTGCTTTTCGTACTCGTAAATCTATTGTTATAAATGGTTTCCACTTTAGAATCACCCGTCTATCTATATTTGTGCTTGAATAATAGGTTTCCCAGTTTGGAGTAAAGATTAAACCATCGGTTGTATATTTAACATTAATCCTTGACATCCACATTTTCTCAGTCTCCGTAAAGAAGTTTAGATCATCTGTGTTATCTATATTGGAAACTAGTTTCTTCTCTATTTCTAAACCGTCCAATAATGCAGGATAGTTTAACTTTACATTGTCGCTCCAGTCATGTGCATTGTCTAATCTTTCTACATACGAAAGATTCCTGGTGTCCTTACCGTCAATTAACAGAGAGTCTATGATGTAAAATTTACCATCAGCAAGTTCGCCATCTATAATAGTCATGCCAATACCAGTATGTTCTATAGCATCATATGCACATAGAGATGCTTGTTTTGGAGGATATATTAGCCATGTACCATGTGAGCTAACTATGAGTATTCTCCTTTCTCCATCTGTTTTTAGCGATATGACCCAATTCTTATTGTTTTTAGATCCGCCAATCGGTTGAAACATTGCTTCCTGAGTTAGCATCTTAATATCAAGGGGAAGTGCCTCTGAAAAATATTCTCTATTTACATATTGAGTAGCTATTATAGAGATATTGATATATGCTGCACTTAATTGAGCATTCACAGATCTGCTCATAGAGGTTAACATAGTGTATGTGAATGGAAGAGTAGTATTAAAGGCAGATATAAGTATGGCTTTAATTGTTGTAATATATCCGCTTAGCATTTCCTTATTGTCTGCTTTTTTATTAAATATGTATTCTGCTTCTATCTCATGAGATAGAACATTCGTACTAGTATTAAGAACTCTGGAAAAGTCTACTCTAGTTACCCCGATAATAAATGAATGCCTTGAAATATATCTAAATGAATGTTGCTCTGCTAACATTGGAGCTTTTGAAGGAGACTCAGATGATAATTGAACTGTAAGCCAGTTATCATAAACAGGAATTTGTAGAAGTTTCTTCTTTACTTGCCACGTGTTCTTAACAACTCTCCCATCGGAGGTTATTTTTTCTTGGCGGCGAAACTGAACATTATTTACGTTCACAATCATATTGCGATATTGAGACCAAGTTTTTTGATGTGCATTTTCTAATGCATATTTATAGGCTGACATCCAGAATAGTTCGTATGTGCCTGAATGTTTAGGTGTTACTCCTATCTGAGTTTCTAGCTCAATGTTCTCTCCTGGTAGCGCTCTAGATCTAGCAAGTCTAGATTCATTATAAATGCTAGTTATAGCTTTATCGATATCTTGCATATTAGGTATGATTTTCTTGAGCTAAATAACTATGATTTCTATATTTTTATTGCGATATAAGAAGAATTATATAGAAATTAAATAGATATGTCAAAGTTAACAGTACCTGAAAAGTTTAGAGAGATTATCAAAGAGATCTTGGAAGACATTAGCTCACTTATCAGTGATGCAAATGATGCTAAGCTAACTAAGATGCTATCAAATAGTGTAGACTCTGCAATCGGTTTACTAGCATTGAAAAATCCTGAAGACATGATTAAAATGTTTATTAAGAACAATAAACTTTGGGCAAATATAGATAAGCGTAATCTAGATTTTTTCATCAACGATCTGCCAACAATCTTTTCTGATGCGCCATTTGATACTAATGTATTAATTGAACCAATTAAAGTTTACAAGGGCTTGATTGCCAACGGATATAAAGGCTCTATGTCACAAGAGAAGTTTCCTATTAACGACGAAGACATCAATGGCTTATGGGGAAGATTTGATCTACTAATTCATGCCTCAGTAATACATAATAAAAATATAAACTACAAATATCAAATCATAGGCAAATATTATACTAAATACAACATTCAGCCACCAAACAAATAAGTAAACATTGATCAATGTTAATTCGCTTATGGTGCAAATATCAAATTAATGATATCTTTTCTAGATAAAATTGTATTTAGGCACACAAATATATCGCTTTTTGAAGCTCTAACATATTTCATTATATGGAATATGGACATTCTTTCATCACGAGGAACTTTAACTGTAAAACCAAATAAACAACAGAACAAATATGACATTGTGACTGAGTACAGCTTTGCCTTTTCCTTATCCACGTCAAGAGAGCTAACAATAGATATAGTACATTTGACGCACCTTGTTCGCTTCCGAAAGAAATGCATCTGATTCATTAGTCGTATTAGGCCAAATATAAGCAATTTTTGATCTTCATCATCAGTATCAAATAATGTAACTTTAAATGTCGGAAGGTGGGCTTTCTTATTGTACAATTCATAAAGTGCCCGCTTTGCTGTCCAACATTTATGTAAATCATCCAGAATTAACATACATAGCGCGCGTTTCATATCTGTGTTTGATACAGTAGATGAAACTAACCTTCTTAGCTCTGATCTGGTTTGTAATATCTTGGTAGGTCTTTTATTATACATTAATTGCAACGTTAGGATAACGAAACTGAACATATCATGTGTACGATGACTTCTTACTTTTCCTTCAGGTAATGCAAATGCAGGTGATGTTAGCCTTACTTTTGCACTATTTGATGTAGATGAAATTCCAAAGTCGCAGATTGCAGCCTTTGTCAAATTTTTATTTACCAATATATTGCTAGGCTTAATATCAGCATGAACAATAAAAAGAGATTCTAAGTGTGCTAGACCCTTTAATATGGAGATATGCAATTTTACCTTTTGATAAGAAGTCAACCCTGCAGATATTGCCTTATCTAAGGAACATTCCCATCTTTCTACTGTCATTGTTAGCTTCTCAAAACTACATTTTTTTAAAGAAATGCAGTATGGAGAGTCACTAACATATCTTGTTACAAATACTTCTCCAACTAAATGATTTATATCTTTGTAATATTTAACAGCGCTATTTCCGTCCGCGATAACTTGTCCAAATGAACCTTTCCCAAGATTCATTTTTTATATACACTAGAATAATTTAATTATTATATGCGCTAGAATAATTTAATTTTTCTTGAGTATAAATTATTTGAAATATATCTGGCATGATATTATTATATGTTTTCTTCATTAAGTCTAAGTCTGACCCATCATGTTTTACGCACCCTTGTGGGTAAAAAGTAATCTTCTCATCTCCAGAGATATCTCTACGAAGCATTTTATTTGTGTCTATTTGCGACGTATTTTTAATATACAAGAATACTTTAGCGCTTGTTGTATTAGGAAAGTATATGTCGTAGCCTTTCTTTTCCATTTCTGTAGCAAATCTATATCTGTCTAATTTAACTCCAAGATAAAAACGTTGGGTAATTGAGCATATCTTAAGGCTATTTACAGTGTAATGTTTATCTGAAGGCTTAGCTGATATTAGCGCGTTGATGCGTGCAGATAGTACAATATGTGGTATACTAGTTTTACTTAAAATATCGCTGCATTTTTCTCTAAATGATTCTTCCACCTGAATAAATTCATCTGGAATTTCTGCTACGAATGGCCAGTTAATAGAATTTTCTGTAGACCACTCTCCAAATTCCATATTTCCAAGATCATAGTCGTTCTTTAGCTGAAATGTATTTGGTTGCTTAAATTCTTCACCAAAAGACTTTTTAAGTAACCAACAAGAAAACTTTTCGAACAAAGCTAAGTTTTTAATTATTGAGCAAACATACTCATTAGCTTTGGTCAATATGTCGCAAACTATATTAATTACTTTAAGGGCTGTATCTTTATCAGGCATGTTACAAAACTGTATTTTATTTGTTGAAAATATTTTTGTATGAACATCACCATTGTAATAGATATCTAAAATCATAGCATTAGGAAAACATCCACCAGGTTTTCCTTTTACCCAGCCATCCATTCTTACTGAAACAACATCACTATTTTTATAGTCTGTTTTTAATGAGCAAGGTATCCCGCAATACAGAAGATTTCTATATTCTACTTCTGAGCTAATAATACCAACAAAAACCATTTGTCTTTCTGTAAGCTGATCAAAAGGTAGATATCCGTTTCTTGTCAGAGCCAATTGTTTAGACATTTAATCTTGTTCAATTCAAATTGCACTTACGTTTTTTCTATACACAAATGGACACCAATAAAAATACTGCAAACGAGAAACTGATTGAGCATTTAGAAGCTATAGTTCATTACTATAATATAGTAAGACCGAAAGGATTCGAATACAGAGCAAAGAATTATGTGAAAGTCATTAATAACCTTAATGAGATTGAGCATAGAGTACTACTTAAATCAGAAGCTCAATCTATTCCTGGGGCTGGGATTAAAATATCTCAGGAGATAGAAGAGTTTGGCCTAACAGGAACAACAGTAAAGCTAAATGAAATGAGACAATATCTTAAAGATAGGGAGCCTTATATAAATCTATTTATTGGAATACACGGCGTTGGTGTTGTTTCAGCAAATAAGCTCTATGATAAGGGTTATAGATCATTAGCTGATCTTGAAACCGCGAATCTCACTAAAGCACAGAGAATAGGCCTCATATATTATAAAGATATACGTGAAAGAATTCCAAGAGAGGAGATATACGAAACTGACAAAATAATTAAAGATATTTTGTCTCAGTTTCAATGTACAGCTAAGGTAGTTGGGTCGTATAGACGAAAAGAAAATTTTTCTGGCGATATGGATCTTCTGGTAACAAGTTCAAGCAAGATAACAATGAAGAATATTGTTGAAGCGCTCACGCCTAGCATTATTAAGGAAACTTTAGCTCTTGGACCGTTAAAGTTTATGGGTATTACATCAAAACATAGACGATTGGATATTCGTTTGTTTCGCAAGAGAGAGTATCCATGTGCTCTAATGTACTTTACAGGTAGCACAGCGTTCAATGTTTATATGCGATCGCAAGCAATATCTTTAGGCTTAATATTGAATGAGTATGGCTTATTTCAAAAAACCGAAAGACTAAAGGTGCAATATGAGAAGGATATATTCAAAGTGCTTAAAGTCAAATATGTTCCGCCTGTTGAGAGAGCTAGAAACTTTGGAAATACTTAAGAGACTTAAAAGAGACTTAAAAGAGACTTAAGAGACTTAAGAGACTTTGGAGAGATTTAAGAGACTTTGGAGAGACTTTGGAGAGACTAAAGAGACTAAAGAGTAATTGGGTTCCCAATTAAAATTTATGCCTAGTATTCAACTATAATAGCATATCCATCACCGCCAGAGCCACCTGGGACTGCTTCTGACTCAAAGTCTGTATCATTATCTGGATTGGAAGTTTCCTTTATTGGCTTTAAATGAATGGCAGAGCCTCCACCGCCTCCACCGCGAGTGCCATTTTGGCCCCTTGGTTCGGAGTATTGAGATCCACCATTTCCACCATTTCCAATTAAGGGGCCAGGAGCTGCGCCTCCACCACCACCACCATCAGAAGATAAACCACACAATACAACATTTAATCCACCCAACCCGGCCTTCGAAATATTTTGTACAGTAGTATTACCTCCTCCATCTCCTGCTTTTGAGCTCCTATGCTGCGTACCACTAGACATAGTTCCAAAACCACTGCTTGAATTGGTTGACGCTCCTCCTCCATATACGCCTTTACCACCAGAAAGTATAGGTGTCCCTGCAGTGCCTCCGTGTGCACATAATGAAAATGCATATCCAGAATCGTAAGCAAGTGTATCTCCACCAGAAGTTGATAGAGAAATATTAGACTCGCCTGTCGCAAGAGTGGATATACCACCATTGCCTATAGAAAACGTAATTGGGCTTTTAATGTCATTGATATTAATGTGAGTAAAAGCTACGGTTCCAGATCCACCTCCTGGTCCTGATGAAGAAACGGATCCTATCTGTGAGTATCCTCCTGCGCCACCACCTCCAACAACAGTAATCGCTACAGTTTTAGTATCAGTATGTAGCTCATGTATCCATAAATTTTTTATAGATCCATCTTCCTGTTTCTGAGTTGTATAAGTAGTTGAATGCCGGTGAGAATGACCTGGATCTCCTTTTAGACCTTGTGGTCCTATTAATCCGACGGGACCTGTTGGGCCTTCTGAACCTGTTGGGCCTTCTGAACCTGTTGGGCCTTCTGAACCTGTTGGGCCTTCTGAACCTGTTGGGCCTTCTGAACCTGTTGGGCCTTCTGAACCTGTTGGGCCATATAATCCTTGAGGGCCATCTAATCCCCGAGGGCCATCTAATCCAGGAGGGCCATCTAACCCCTGAGGACCTTCTAGGCCACCTAATCCCGGAGGACCTTCTAGGCCATCTAATCCCGGAGGACCTTCTAGGCCATCTAATCCCGGAGGACCTTCTAGGCCATCTAATCCCGGAGGACCTTCTGGCCCATCTAACCCCTGGATACCAGACGGACCTTCTAATCCCCGAGGACCTGATAAGCCTTTTAGGCCAGTAGGGCCATCTAATCCCTGTATACCAGACTGACCTTCTAATCCCTGAGGACCTGACGACCCTTTTAAGCCAGTAGGGCCTTTTAATCCCTGGAGACCGCATGGACCTTTAGGTCCATCGGGGCCATTTAATCCCTGAGGACCTGACGCACCTTTTAGGCCAGTAGGGCCTTCTAACCCCTGGCGACCGGGTGAACCTTCAGGTCCAGTAGGGCCATCTAATCCCTGAAGACCTGACGAACCATTCAGGCCAGTAGGCCCTTGAGAGCCTTTTAGCCCAGTTAGACCATCTAATCCCTGGGAACCTTGCAGGCCGTTTGGTCCTACCGAGCCTTTTGGTCCAATAGGGCCTTCTGTGCCAGTATGGCCATCTAATCCCAGGGAACCTTGTAAGCCTTGTGGTCCAGTGGATCCATCTAATCCCTGAGAACCTTGTAAGCCTTGTGGTCCAGTAGGTCCATCTAAGCCCAGGGAACCTTGTAAGCCTTGTGGTCCATCTAATCCCTTAGAACCTTGTAAGCCAGTGGATCCATCTAATCCCTTAGAACCTTGTAAGCCTTGTGGTCCAGTGGGTCCATCTAATCCCCATGAACCAGGCAGACCTTGAGGTCCTGAAGAACCTTTTGGTCCATCTAATCCCTGG
>SDBT01005535.1_pt1 | contig 21165 bp, 15 predicted proteins | sample 2277101 | NCBI WGS metagenome assembly SDBT01 (sample SAMN10404973, study PRJNA504765) | marine sediment metagenome | isolation source: marine sediment core GS10_PC15, 103 cmbsf | place: Arctic Ocean: Southern Knipovich Ridge | collected 2010
AGCCGCGATCAGCACGATGATGTGAATCGGCGTCTCATCGAGGCTCTCGTAGTCTTTGATGCCTTCCCGACTGACGCCCAGGGCCATGGCCATCTCCGAGAGCCCCGGCAGGCGAACGTGCGGCACGGCCAACCCGTTGCCGATACCCGTGCTCATCATCTGCTCTCTCGCCCAGACAGCCCGGGTCAACTTCTCCTTTTCAACATCCACGCCGGTGTCGATCAGGGCGCAGGCAAGCTGCTCCAAGCCGTCGGCCTTGCTCGTACCGCTGAGCATAACCACTCTGTCAGGCTTGAGGTAATCAATGAGTCTCATATCAGGCTCCAACCTGCACTGGGGAGTAAATTTCGCTATTATAGTCCCGCCCACCGGGCGTGTCCAGAATGCCCGGCGGATAGGTAGTGTCAACTATTGTGTGCAAGAGCCCCCCGACTGTTGGCAACGCCGGCGGAGAAGGTTATAAACCTCACCTGGCCTTAGAGTAGTTTGCCGTTTCGAGCTGTCCTAGAGAGGAATGGAGGTCGCGAACGTGCCGATTCTGCAAGAACTATTTGAAGGGGTCGTCTCTTTCGAGAGAGGCCCCAACTGGATCAAGCCCTGGCGGATACCTTTTGCCTTGGGCAAGCTCTTTCCGTTCGAGGATGGTCTCCACACTGCCGCGGGCAAGCCGAGTGGCGCCCGGCTTCGGTTTCAAACGGAGAGCCGACGGATTACCCTGGGCCTCCTCTCCCCGAAAGGCGAGTGTCTCTTCGACCTGACGCTGGACGGGCAAATCCTCCAAACGGCCAAGGCCAGCCCCGGGCAGGAACAGGTCGTTTTCGACGGGCTGGGGGACGGGGCAAAAACGGTGGAGATCTGGCTGCCCACGAATCGGCCCGTAGCCCTGACCGGGCTGCATCTGGATGACGGCGCCTCGGCCGAGCCGCTCGAAGATCGCCGAGTCAAGTGGATAACCTATGGCAGCTCCATCACCCACTGCGGCAGCGCCAACAGCCCGGCGCGCGCCTGGCCCGCGTTGGTTGCCCGAAAGCACGACCTGAACCTTACCTCCCTTGGATTAGGCGGCAACTGTCACATGGAGCCGATGGTCGCCCGGCTCATACGCGACATGCCGGCGGATTTCATCTCGCTCAAGCTCGGCATCAATATCTATGGCGCAGGGAGTCTCTCGGCCCGCAGCTTTCAGCCGGCCCTGATCGGATTCGTGCAAATCCTTCGCGAAAAGCATCCGGACATCCCCCTGGCTGTTATCTCGTGCATTATTTCCCCTTCGCGGGAAAAACGCCCGGGAAATGGCGGGCTGAGCCTCGAAATGATGCGGGATCACATCGAGGAAGCTGTGGGGAGGCTTCGGGATTGCGGAGACCAGAAGGTGTTCTATTTCGACGGTCGACTGCTCCTGGGGGAGGATTTGGCCGAGGAGTATATCCCCGATGGACTGCACCCAAGCGGTGATGGCTACGAGCGGTTAGGTGAGAACTTCTCGAGGGTTGTGCTCGGCGAAATCGCGTTGCCCGCGCCTGTTGCGTGAACTGTCACCCTGATCTTAAGTTGTGCGTTCTCCCAACAAAAAAGGTTTCTGGGCCGCTTTTGAGCTACCGTCGGAGCTAAAGGCTTGACATGGCCTGTTTCCGAATGCTATACTTAGGCGCATCATGGTGACTGCGACAGGCACGAAGGCGGCTGGCAAATCTACAACCGGCAAGCGAAGCATCAAGACATACGACGCAGCCGTTAGGTATCTGTTCTCCCAAACGGACTACGAGCAGATGCGGCGTGTCCGCTACAACAGCGACACGTTCAGTCTCGACCGTATGAGCTTGTTGCTTGGCAAGTTGGGTAATCCCCACACTAAGATCCGCGCCGTCCACATCGCCGGCACGAAGGGCAAGGGCTCCACGGCGATGATGCTGGCCCATATGCTTACGGCTTGTGGACTTAAGGTGGGCCTGTACACATCGCCGCATATTCTTGACGTCCGCGAGCGGATCACCATTGACGGCGACAAGATCACGCAGGCGGCTATGGCTCGCTCAATCTCCCGAATGGTCCCGCACATCGAGAGCATGGCTGACGACAAGCCGACCTTTTTCGAGATTTTCACGGCCCTGATGTTCCGCCATTTCGCCGATCAGAAGGTGGATATAGCGATTGTCGAGACCGGTCTAGGCGGACGGCTGGACAGCACCAACGTCATGACGCCGCTTGTGTGCGGCCTGACGAGCATTTCCCTGGACCACATGGCCCAGCTTGGCAACACGATCGGGCAGATCGCCGCGGAAAAGGCGGGCATCCTCAAGCCGAATGTTGCCGCCGTCAGCGTCCCGCAGGCTGCCGAAGCCAAGTGCGTCCTCAAGCAGGTCGCCCAGAGCACCGGCGCGCCGCTGATGTTTACCGGCGAGGACATTGAGTTCAGCTACCGCGTGGAATCCTCCCGCCGGGACGGCTGCCATACGCGTATCTGCGTGACCACGCCCCGCAGCCGGTTCGAGCACTTGCCCGTGCCGGCAATGGGCGAACACCAGGCCGTGAATTGCGGTCTGGCTTTGGCCTTGCTGGATCAGCTCAAACTCCACGGGATGGAGCTCGACGACGCCAAGGCCATCAAGGGCCTGGCCAACGTCCACCTGCCCGGACGAATGGAATTGATCCACCCCGATCCGCGCATCCTCGTCGACGGCGCGCACAATGCCGCCTCGATTCAGGCCCTGATGCGCGCCATCGGCCAGAATATACCCTACGATTCCATGGCCCTCATATTCGGCTGTGCCGCCGACAAGGACATCACCGGGATGCTCGACCAGATCGCCACCGGAGCCGATAAGGTCATCTTCACCAAGGCCAGCAACAATCCCCGCGCCGCAAAACCGGAATTCCTGGGTGAGCTCTATTCCGAGCGGAGTGGCCGAGAGGGCCAGATCACCCAGACCCTCACCGAGGCGATCCAGGTCGCCCAGAGCGCCGTGAGACGAGAAGACCTCATCTGCGTCTGCGGATCGTTCTACCTGGTGGGCGAAACCAAGGAGTTGCTGGGCCAAGCAACCTGAGGCGCCAACAGCGGCGCTCTTAGGTGGATACGCCTTCCCATTTCGCCACAGCCTGGAATACCCCTTCCGCTGACCGGGCTGCGAAAAGCTCGTCTCGAAGGGCATCCAGACTGAAAAAATTGGAAATCCTCGCCAAGGCCTGGATGTGCCGGCCGATCTCCTCAGGCGGGCTGACCAACAAGACGACCAGCCAAACCGGCTGACCATCCACCGCCTTGAAATCGACGCCTTTCTCACACTTGCCGATCGCCAGCACGAGTTGGCCGGCCCCTTTGCTCTTGCCGTGAGGTATCGCCAAGCCCCTGCCGATACCCGTGGTTCTGACTTTCTCTCGCGCCATGACAGCCGAGAGAACCTCATCCCTGTCGAGAACATCTCCGTTGGAGGCCAACAGATCCACGAGCTCGCCGATCGCCCCCTCCTTAGAACGCGCCAGCAGGGGCACTTGGATTCGCTCAAGGCTGAGGATATCGGTCAACTGCACAGTCGTGCCCTTCTGGTGATGGCAACGATTCGTTGGTTGCCTGCTTCGCCTTCCTTGCCAGGCTCGTCCTCGCTCGGCCAAAGCCGCTACATATTCCCGTGAGCCGCTCCAGCAGCCCGTGGTAGAAGTCATTCTGGCTGCGAGCGAGTCTCTTCTCCGGGTCTTATCGTCGCGAATACTCGACAAATCTACTGATTTGCCTGCGTTTTGCTCCTCGATCCTCGCTCCTCGCTCCCGAACAAAACTCTGCGCTCTCGCCGACGAAGCACTTTTACCTCACCACGGACTGCTAGAGCTTCACCAGCCGCTTCGCAAAGGCGGCATAGGCTTGCTCGAAACCGGCCAGGTCCTGGCAGATATAATGGCGGAGCAGCTTCTCCGACACCTGCTTGTTGTAGGCCTGCTGATTGCGCCGCAGCCGGGCGAGCTCCGCGGCGGAGACCCCCATGCCCTGGTGCAGCCTGCCGGCTTCGGCGTCGGCCAGCAGCCGCTCCAGGCCGGGGCGATATTCATCATCGGAACGGATGAACAATACTAGTGCCCAAAGCTGCCCGTAGTATCCCACGGCCTGCTCGGTCCCACCTGCCAGGGCTTCAGTCGAGTCCATCACCAGGAGCTTTGGCAGGGGTGTCCATCGGCCCTGGATGATGGCCGTCCGCAGGTCATTGAAACGGATCGTATTCCGCTGGTGCGTAAAGGCCACGCTGTCGCCGGAAATCTCGTAGCCCTCGGCCGTCACGGACAGGCCTTCTTCCAGCCAAAGCGGCAGGCGGCCCTTGAGGCGGTGGTAGAAGAACTGGTGTAGGCCCTCGTGACCCGCCACCGCGAACGTGCCGAGATTCCCGATATCCCAGAAGACCCCGACGCCCTGGTAGCAGTAGCCACCGGCTGCAAGGGAGTCAAAGACCCCTGCTCTGGGGCCAAAGACCGACCGGCTCAGATCCAGCCATTCCCGACGGTCGCTCATCATATAGATGACCATCGACCTGTCCAACTCGCGATCCGCCAAGCCTGTCAGGGCGAGGTAGTTCTCATGGGCCGCTTCCATGAAGCCCGGGAGGTACTCTCTGAGGACACGATTGTTGGCGGTAGTGTAAATCGTGTAATGGTCAGTTCTTAATTCCGTCCCGGTCGAGTGGGTGGTATTCCACGGCCGAGCTTGGACCGCCGTGACCATGGGAGTGCCCAGGGCGCCTGGGTTGTTGTTGCAGGCGCCAAGGCCGACGAGGCCGGCCAGCAAACAGATTCTCCACCATCGCCGAAGCATCGATTCATTGTACAGTACGCCACCTGGGGCCGGGCTGCCAAAATCTTGACGAGCTCGCGCCCGGAGAAAACATTGGCTCATCAAGGCGCGGAAGCATACGATCTTAGACGGCGTGGGATTCGCCGGACGACGACACCTCAGACCTGCGGATAGATATAAGGTCACCATGCGTCCTTACCTGCTTTCAGCGATCATCAGTCTATGCGGAGTTCTTGGAACTGCTAGGGCGGCGCCGCCGTTGGCCGGCCGACTCCCAGCCGATACGCTCTTTTACGCCGGCTGGGCCGGAAGAAGCCTGATTCTTGACGGTTCGGTCACCGGCCAATTGCTCACACAGGAAACGCTTGGCGAGCTATTGGCCTCGGCGAAACAGGCGGCGCTGGGGCATCTGGGCGATCCCCTCGATCAGGAAATCCTCAATGGCCTGTGGGCCATGGGCGCCGTCGCCTGGCAGCACCCGGCAGCTTTGGGCCTGATGGATTTGCGCATCGACGGCGGGCGTGTCGAACCCGAGTTGATACTTCTCGTCGACCTGGGAACCGATCGGGACGCCTTCGCCAAGCATCTCGACGAACTCCTCCAGGCCGTCGGCAAGGAACTGGAAATCCGTGAAGAGACAATCGGCAAGGTCAGCTACAGGACGCTGCCCGGCCCTGCGGGCAAGCCGTTGGCCATGGGCTTCATCGGGGAGCTGTTCTTCGCCACGCTTGGGGAGGGCCTGGCCAAGCGGGTCATCGAACTGCCCGAGACCGATTCCTTGGGGGCCAACGGCCTCTTCCAGAAAGCCCTGACTGACATCGCCGATGGCGAGCCTCAGGCGGCCTGGTACTTGGACATCGCCTCGCTGATCAGCCATTTGGACGACGTCCCACCGGGGCCGGGCTCAAGTAACGGCCAAGCCGGCGCCGGTCGGGTGGGCCGACTCGCGGCCGCCATCGGACTGGGAAACGCGACGCACCTGGCGGGCGCAGCCAGCATCCTGGATCGCGGCCTACTGGTAAGGACCCGGCTGAGCACACCAGCCCCTCACCGCAGGATGCTCACCGTTTTTTCCGGAGAAGCCCTGATCGATGAGGACTTAGCCGGCATTGCCGAGGACGCCTGCCACGTCCTGGCGATCAAGAAACCCCCCGTGGTGATATACGACCAGCTCATGGAGGCGCTTCAGGAGATCAACCCCTCAGCCGCTGAGCGGGTCCAGGCCGCCCTCGCCCAACTGGAGCGCCAGACGCAGCTGGATCTGCACCACGAGCTTCTGGGAGCACTGGGAGAGACATGGACTATCGCCTGCGCCCCTTCCTGGGGCGGCTACCCGACCGGATCCCTGGCCATGTTCACCGTCAACGATTCAGCCAGGCTCTCGACAGCGTTGGAGAAGATCGACAGCGCCCTTCAGGTACTTTCCGATGCCCCCGACGCGCCCCTCAAGCTTCTAGCGACCCGCACCGGCCAAGCCGATATCCGCTACCTCCGTTTGCGCCGAAGCCCCATCGCGCCCGCCTGGGCCCTCCACGAGGGGACGCTCTATGTGGCGGCCTGGCCCCAGGTGATCGTCTCGGGCATCGAAACCGCCCAACAGCCCGGGCTGGCCGGCTCGGCCGAGTTCAGACGTATCCGGTCGAGACTGAGTTCCAAGCCCTGCGTCCTGGAGTATCTCGACTTGGCAGCCATCATTCGGCACAGTTACCCGCTGCTGCTGATGGCGTGGACATCGGCGGCCTCCAGCGACCTGGCGGACCTGGTGGGCCCGCTGTCCAGGCCGGACAGGCTGCCAGCCTTGGCGACGCTTGAGCGCTACATCTGGCCCAGCGTGGCGGTCGTATCCTCCGACCCGGAGGGTATCACCTTCGAAAGCTACGGTTCCTTGCCCCTTTCAGGACCCGGCGGCTCACCCGGGTCTGTCCTGGCGGGCATGGGCTGGCTGTTGAGCTATGCCCTCCGGCCAAGCGAATCCGCCGACGGCGACCCAGCCGATGCGCCAGCCGCCCAAGAGGCCCCCGCCATTCCGCCTCAAGCCCCTGAAGCCGCACAATCCCAACCGGTGACCACCCTCCCCGACGGCGCAGAGCCCGCGACCCGGCCGGCGGCAGCGAGTCAGCCTGCCACCTCTCCGCAAGAGTAGGCTGCTCGGGAAGTATCGCCGCAGCTTCCGGACCCCGGCAAGTATCTGCCCTGCACGCGGCGCCCAACGAGGTGGGCCGAAGCGGTCTTACGCAAGTCCCACGCCGTATTGCGTGCCCGAATCAGCGTCACCCGTGCGTTTCCTTGCCATGGGCGCCAACGAACTTACCTGAGACCACTTATACGAGGCGCGCAAAGCAAATGCGCCAGCGTATAGAGCAGCAATGTCGCAAAGGATTGTTCTCACCACTATGGACAGTGGCGGAGTTGTACCGCCGAGCGCATTAATTTAGTGCGCCCGGTATTAGCCCTTCTTGACCCAGAACGGCCCCTTAGGTTTCTTCGGGCGGCTGGACCGCGGGCCCTTGCCCGGCACGTGGACCAGCGTTTGTATGGCGGCCTCCTCGGCTTCCTTCTGCTGGATGTGCCGCCGGATCACTATCTGCTCGACCACGCCCGCAAAGGTCGAAGCCATGATGTACATCGTCAGGCCCGACGGCGCATGGTAGAAGAACATCAGCATCATCACCGGCATCATATATCGCATCATCTTCTGCTGCTTCTGCTGATCGGCGCTGGCGCTCGCCTGGGCGCCCATCTGGGGGTTCAGCTTGGTCTGGAAGAACATAGCCACCGTCAGGAGGATCGGCAGCAGGTTGAACGTATGGCCGATCAGCGGCAGGGATGCCGACTCGCTCCAGCTTATAAGCCGGTCCGGAGCCGCCAGGTCGGTGATCCACACCGGCAGAAACGCTGCATGGCGCAGCTCCACCGCGGCGTTGAGGGACGTGAACAAGGCCACCCAGATCGGCATCTGGAGCAGCATGGGCAGACAGCCCAGCAGCGGCATGGCCCCCTGCTCCTTGTAGAGCTTCATGGTCTCCCGGCTGAGGGCCTCCTTGTCGTTGGCGTACTTCTCCTTGAGCTTCTGCACCCCCGGGGAGAGCTTCTGCATCTTCATCATCGTCACCTGACCCTTCTTGGTCAGCGGATGCAGAACGATACGAACCACCAGGACCAGCAGAATGATCGCCAGACCGTAGTTGCCGAACATGACGATGGACAACTTCTGGAGCAGCCACATCATCCCCAGCGACAGCGGTCCCCAGGAGCAGCAGCGTCCGAAATCGATGGTAGCCAGGTAATTGAGTTGCTTGTAGAGCGGCCTGAAGTGCTCGGCGCTCTCGTCGGAGAACATCTCCCTCTTCTTGGGCCCGGCGAAGACATCGAAGCTCAGCTCCACCCGGCCGCCATCCGCTGCGAGCCTTCGCAGTGGGCTTTTCACGCCGGTGCCGTAGATCTTGGCGCCGTCCACCTGCATGTGGCGCAGGTAGAACGCCGCCCGGGCCTCGGGGGCAGCGAGGCTGTTGGGCCTGGCGGGCAGAAGGTACATCATCGAGCCGAAGTACTTGTTGGTCTGGCCCACCCAGAGCGTCGCCTCGGTCTGATCCGACGAGCCGACGGGCTTCTCGACGCCCGGCTCGTCCTGGCTGCGTTTCTTGGGCGAGTCCAGGCTGACCTGAACACGCTGTTGGTCGGGGGCGAGCTTGCCGTAGGCGGCCCGGCGCTGGTCCCGCCGTGGGTCTTCAAGCGGAACACCGGCGGGCCCGAGTTGGTCCAGCGCCACCTCCATGGGTTCGGCAGAAAGGTTCTCCGCCCGAACGGTCATGCCGAAGCTGTAGTCGGCCTCTCGGAGGGTGTATATCTTCGTAATCCGCAGCAGGGGGCGGCCGTGATCGTACAGCGTCCAGGCCAGCTCGGCCGAGGTGCGCGGCCCCGGCCCGGCGGGCTCATCCGGGGCAACCACGAGCCAATTCTTCTCTTGCACCTCCCAGGTCTTGGGAGTTTCCCACCCGCGCAGCTTAATCGATACGGCCCGCGTGGCGAAGGGCAGGACCAACTCCTGGCCACTCTGGACGGGGTTCAGGAGGCTGTAGTGGCCCTTAAGCTTGGGGTCTTGCTTAAGCGCCTGCTCGTATTCAGCGGGAATATCCTCATATCTCTGCTTATCTTCGACGGTGGCGAAGTAGCCGGCCAATTCCAGCGTGTTCACGCCGGCGCCGCGGCTGCTAAGTTCCACCTGAAAGAGGTATTTCCCCTCAGGATCGACCGAACCGAGGATGATTTTTTCCGGCTCGTAGCGGCTGTCATCATGCCAGAGGTGCTCCGCGTCGACCGGCGCGGAGACCGCGCGGATGGCCGACGGGGCAGGAACCGCCTCGACCTCTTCGACCGGCGCGGCAGGAGCCGCCTCGATCTGTTCGGCCGGCGCGGCGGCGCGCTCCTCAGCCGTGGGCGCCTCGGGCGGGGTATCGGCGCGCGGTCTGGCGTAGAAAAACAGCAGCACGCCCGCCCCAAGCAGTATCAGCAACGCATATGCAAACTTTCGCAAGTCCACCGGCCTCTCCTCACCGACCCTCTTTCAGCCGGCGTCCTAGGTAATCATCCAGTTCGGGTGTCTCCAGAACCTTCTGGCAGACCGTCTCCACGTCGTACTCCACTCGGACAAAACGCACCTGCTCCTCTTCGACGATCACATAGCACGCCCGCCAGTCGCGGTCTCTGGGCTGACCCACCGACCCGACGTTGATCATCGCCTTACGGTTCGGGTCGATCTCGAAGACCCCCTCCAGCTCCGCGGGACTGTAGAAATCCGGTGTCGGCGTGAAGACGCCCGGAACGTGGGTATGCCCGACGAAGCACAGATGGCTGAAGCGGTCAAAAAGGCCCGCGATCTTGTTGGGATTGCTATAAATGTCATCCGGAAAGACATACTCATTGACCGGCCGACGCGGGCTGCCATGCAGAAAGACCAGCTCGCCCATGTCAAAGGCCTGTCCAGCCAGGGTATGCTTCAGCGGCAGGCCGCCCATGAAGTCCCACCGGGCGGCGCGCTTGGCGTCATCCGGCTCATCCTCCAGTTGCTGGCGCGTCCAGAAGCAGGCCCCCTCGGCCCCGATGTTGAAGTTCCTCGGCTCGTAGAGAACCGCATAGTCGTGGTTGCCCATGAGGGTAACGGCGGTCTTGGCCATCACCATGTCCAGGCATTCCTTCGGCTCCGGGCCATAGCCCACCACGTCGCCCAGGCAGATAATCTGCTCGATCTCCCGCCGGGCAATGTCAGCCAGCACCGCCGACAGCGCCGGCGTGTTCGAATGGATGTCGCTTATGACCGCAAGCATCTTATCTATCTTGATCCAATCAGCCTGTCTGGGCCAATCCCAAAGCCGCTCCCTGGAGCCGATAGCCCAGAGGCGCCCTCGGCATCCGGCACAGCCCAGAGTCGGGCGGGCTGATCGCCAAGTGGCACATCCGCGCCCGAACCGGTATGCTAGCCGGGCGAACGGGCCTCTGTCAAACGCCTTTGCCGAAGCCGAGAGATAGCAGCCCGCGGCGAAAGTGCTTCTTCGGCGAAAGCGCAGAATTCTGTTCCGGATCGAGGAGCTAAACGCAGGTAAATCCGTAGATTTGCCGAGTATTTGTGGCGATTAGCCTTCGGTGTCGACACAGCCGGCGGCGCGGACCTGGAGTGTTTTAACGCAGACATGGGCGGCGACTTTTCCATTGCCATAGAGACATCCTGCCGGATCGGCGGCTTGGCGCTGGGCAAGGGTGACCAATTGCTCACGGTCGAGACGTTCGACGCCTCTCGGCGCCACGCGACGATTCTGCTCGCCCGGCTGGAGGGGTTGCTGGAAACAGCCGCTCTGAAGCCCGCTGACCTGGGCGAGCTTTATGTCTCACTCGGCCCGGGCAGTTTCACCGCCCTGCGCGTCGGCGTCACAGTCGCCAGGACCCTTGCCCAGTTCGTAGCCGGACTAAGGTGCGTCGCCGTCGGGGCCGCCGAGGTGGTGGCCCGAAACGCCGAGTCGCTGGATTGGGAACACCTGGCCGTCGTGATGGACGCCAGGGAAGGCTGCGTTCACGCGACCCTGTTCGCCCGAAGCGAAGGTGGGATTGTCCAGACCGACGAGCCGGTCATCGCCCGCCCAAGTGATTTTCTTGCCTCGGCGCCCCGGCCCCTGCTGCTGACCGGCGAAGGGCTTTGGCACTACGATCTGGCCGGGGCGGGGATTAAGCAAGCAGACGACAGCCTTCGCCTGCCATCGGTCGAGAACGTCTGGCGTGTCGGCAGGCGGGAGGCCCGCCAAGGCCGATACACCCAGCCGCACCGGCTCAACCCCATCTATACCAGACTGCCCAAGGTGCTGCGAGAAACCGACCGGGGGCCCTGACAGGCCGGATTCCTCACCGCCAAGGCACCAGGCTGCGTGGTCTTTCCCTCCGGGGGGGCTAGAATGATCATAAGCCCGTTGAGAGGATTTGGACATGCATCTGGCGACCCAGTTCTCCATCTATCTCATCAACAAACCCGGCGTGCTCGCCACGGTCACCGATGCGCTGGCCAAGGCAAAGGTCAACGTCTTGGCGCTGGCGATGATGGACTCCGGGGAACACGGCGCTCTGCGGATCATCTGCGAAGATCCCGCCAATACCCGAGCGGCCCTCGGCCAGATCCACGACCATTGGACGGAATCCGAGGTCCTGGTCGTGGAGTTGGACAACCGTCCGGGCTCCTTCGCCGCCATCGCGCGGAGACTTGCCGACGAGCACATCAACATCGTCTACGCCTACGCCTCAGCCGGGGCGCCCGGCGGCAGAACAACGGGCGTCTTTCGGGTGCCCGATACGGACATAGGCAAGGCCGAGAAGATTCTGGGCTCGGGCAAGCCCAAATCGCGCAAGCCTGACAGGACCGTCAAGAGGCCGCTTGGCCGAAAGAGTTGATCGCCGCTTGACCATCCGATCATGAGCAACGGCCCAATTCCCCGGGCGGGGCAGGGAGACCTTCATTCGGACGTAGAATCCGGCTCCACGATCGCCAGAGACTCCTCCTGGGGCGCCTGCAATGCTTTGTATCCGACGGCGTCCTGCAGCCGTCGCAAGGCGGCGCCCTCAACGTGGGGCAAAAGGGCGGTGATGAACGTCGCAGCTTCGGCGCCGTCCCGCCGCTGGTAGGTTTCGACCAAGTCGACGCGAAAACGCCACAGGACCGACGGAACCAGCACACGTCGGGCTCGATGATCGACGCGGAATCGACGCCGGTCGGCGATAAAGGCGCCGAGCCGCTCATCCATGCGCCGCTCCATTTTCCCAGGCCCGAACGCCTCCCTTGGCAGCGCCGCCCGATCCAAGGCCAGGCCGGGGGCGGCCACCAGGGCCTTCCAGCCAGCGAGCTTGGCGATGGCGGCGTCGATCTCGCGAAGGGTCATCAAGCGTCCATCAAGCGGAAAGGGCCTCAGTTCCAGGCGGCTAGGGGACATACGCTGAGCAAAGCTCGCCAGCCGAGCCAGCTCAATCGACCACGCGCACCGGGCGTTGTACCAATAGGCGAGTCGATCCTCCGGCTGCGGCAGCAGCAAAGGCGTCACCGTCGGCCCGGTCACCGCCAGGCGTCTAAGCTGTACGTTCAGGCTCCCCTCCAGGGGCCCCAGCGCCTCGGGACGCAGATACCCTCCCTGGTCCACCGCGGCGGCCAGGACGGCGGCCAGCTCGGTGTAATCCGCCGCCGGCGCCACGGACGGGCCTTCCAGCACCACTGGTTGAATCGCGTCCCCACAGCCGAGCTGCAGGACCGCCGCCAACGCAAGCGCGGGCCAGCAGATAAATGTCAGCACCCGATCGTGCATCTTCGCGATTCCTCTTGTTGACATTCGCATGCTAAATGTAAGCCACGAAACTGGTTTTGAGGCGTTTGCAGGCCCGCAACCCGCTGGGAGCGAGGGAGCGGTGGAGCGGGCTGCGTTGGTAATATGAAGTTCAATAGGATTCCATGATCTCACGCAGAATCACCGTGGCGTAGCACCCTGACGGCGCGACGAAGCCCAACTCCAGGTACTCGCCATGCTCATCCTGCCCGGGGGCCAGACCCACCTCCCTCAGCCGAAACCGCAGCGCGCGACGCGCGCCCTTGGACTTTAGAGGCCCGATGTGCCGGAATTCTTCTTGGCTGACGCCGTACTCGGCCATGACCTCTCGCTCGATCGTCCCCGGCCGGCCTTGGGCCAAATCACTCCGGTAGCCCACAATCGGGCCGGTGGCGCTGATTTCGAAACGCTCCGCCCTCGGCTGATCGAGGCCGACATCCTCGACCAGGAACACTCCGCCGGTATCGGTCTTCTTCGCCAGGTCCCCTGCTTCGACCCGGTCGAGCATCTCGATCCTGCGAATCAGAACGGCGTTGAAGATCGCGCTCTGGAAGGCCGAGACGTACAGCCTTTTCATCCGTTTGTCGATGGCGGCCAGGGCGGACTTGGCTTTGCCCGAACGCTTGTAGGCCGACAGGGCCCGCCGCTCGTTGGAGTAATGCCTCGGCCAGCGCTGCAGCGCGCGGTTGTAATAGCCCGTATCGAACGCGTCGCGGGCGGCTTTGCAGTCGGGCGGATCGTCCTCATTCGGCCGACCCAGCAGCTTCGCCACAAACCCCTCCAGGTCATTACGGACCAGGGCCCGCCCGAGATCGGCTGTGTCCTTCCGCGCTCCGAAGCGCTGCGGGCCGAAATAGTTCGGCACGCCTCGACGAATCAGCACATCCAGGATCGCCTGGCCGGCCTGAAGCTCCCCTCGGCCGATGCCGCGAATTCGGATGGTGAATCGATTCCCCGCCAGGTGCCCGAGGCGAAGCTTGTTGCCATGGCGAGAGATCTCGACGACCTCCATCTGCCTGTCACGGTAGGCCCCCAACTTCTGCTCATCGGCGTGCTCCAGACTCATCATCTGGGTAGTGATGGCCTGGGCGTCTTTCATCCCGGCAAAGCCGATCGCCGGGGGCTTGACCCCCATGTATTCGGCCAGGCGCGCCACGGCCGCCAGCGTGGGGATGCCGACCTTCCGGAGGCGGAAATACACATGCGTCCCCTGCCCGCTCGGCTCGTAAAGCGGCAGCTCATCAACCTGAAAGTCGGCACGCTGCTGTCGGATGCGTCCCCCGATGCCCGGCAAGGCCGTCGTCAAATAGGGCAAATCGAGAATGGGATCGGCCGTGGTCAACTCGTGATTCGCTCATCCCCGGCGCCGGCAGTGTGGTCTGCCAGCCTGGCCAGGACAAACAGCAGGTCGCCCAGTCGGTTAAGGTATGGAAGGACCCAGTCCGGGACCGCCAGACCGCTGTCGATGCCGGCCACGACGGCCCGCTCGGCCCGCCGGGCCACCGTGCGGGCGACATGCAGCCGACAGGCCAATTCGCACCCGCCGGGCCGGACAAAGCTGGTCAGTTCCGGCAAGCCCGCCGCAACAGCGTCGATCCGGCGCTCCAACTCCGCGACGGACGAATCAGGAAGCGACGTCTCCGGCCCCACGCCGGTCAGCAGGCTCCCCATCGCACACAACGTCTCCTGGGCCTGCTCCACCGCGTCACGTATTTCCCGCGGCTGCCCTTCCCTCACCGCCTGTCGGCACATTCCCAGTTGCGCGCTGAGCTCATCGAGGCCGCCGATCGCCTCATATCGGAGGTCGCTTTTTGGCAGCCGCAGCCCATTGGAAGAGCGTGTGGACCCGTCGTCGCCGTCCTTCGTGTATATCTTCATCTGGTATCACCGGGCAAGATTGCTTCCGATACCCTATCATACCATAGGGCGATCTAACCGCACGCGCCAAGGATTCGCATGGCTGACCGCATTGCAACCATCAAGGCGATGCTCCGAGAGAACCCCGACGACGTTTTCCTTCATTACAGCCTGGGGATGGAGTACGCCGGCAGAGCAGACCATCAAGAGGCCGCCGACCAGTTCATCGAGTGCATGCGTCTTGACGCGGGCTATCTGGCGGCATACGTGGAGGCCGCGAAGGCTTTGCGCTCGGCCGGCGATCTGACCGCCGCCTGGGAACTGCTCGCCGAGGCGCTCGAACTGGCGACGACGCAAGGCCAAAAGCACACGCTGGATCACATCCGCCAGTTGCTGGATGGCCTCCCGAAACACACCTGAGACCGTCCTGTATGCAGGGCAGTCTTCCCGTCCGCTCCGGTGCGTTGACGGGATAAGCACCGCGATGGCGCACATGGTTGGTTCGGCCTCTATCGCAGCAGGGAAAGCCCGATATCAACTCCCCAGGTACAAGCACTATTAAGCTTTTTTATATAACGACTTAGATCGCCAAAAATGCGCCCCTTATGGATGCTTTTTGCTGGAGTGGGGGAGGGCTTTCTGGGATAATAGGGAATGGTTCTACTCAGGGAACATTAGGCTGGCGGGTGTTTGGGCACCTCTAATCGCCTCAGACCTTGCGATCATGGAGAAAGACTACGATGGCCAGGGATACGGCCGAAGCTAAAAGACAAATAGACAGCAGTATTTACGACGAAAGCAAGATCAAGGTTCTCCGCGGACTCGAGGCCGTTCGCAAACGGCCTGGCATGTACATCGGCGACACCACGCCGCGCGGGCTGCACCACTTGGTCTGGGAAATCGTTGATAATTCCATCGACGAGGCGATGGCCGGGCGATGCAGGAATATCGCCGTCACCATCCACCCCGACCAGTCGTGCACCGTCACTGACGACGGCCTGGGTATTCCGGTCGGACCACACCCCACCGAGAAGGTCTCGACGCTGGAGGTCGTTTTCTGCCACCTCCACGCCGGGGGAAAATTCGATCACGGCGTCTACAAGGTCTCCGGCGGCCTGCACGGCGTCGGCGCCTCGGTCGTCAACGCCCTCAGCGAGTGGTTCGGGGTCGAAGTCTGTCGTGACGGCAACGTCTACTCCATGGAGTTCGAGCGCGGCAAGAAGACCAGCGAGCTGAAGAAGATCGGGCAGCGCAAGCGTTCCGGCACGAAGGTTTCGTTTCGGGCGGACCCGGAAATCTTCCCCGAGATCAACTGGCGCTACGACGTTCTCTCCACGCGACTGCGAGAGTTGGCCTACCTCAACGAAGGGTTGAGCATCAAGCTCAAGGATGAGAGGGAGGACAAGGAAGAGTCCTTCCAGTACAAGAAGGGACTGCTCGCCTTCATTGAGCACCTCAACGAGAACAAGCAGACGCTCCACAGACCGATCATCGTCCACAAGGAAGACCCCGAGACCAAACTGGTCATTGACCTGGTCATGCAGTACACGGATGGCTACAGCGAGACGGTCTTTACCTTCGCCAACAACATCAACACCGTTGAAGGCGGCACGCACCTGTCGGGCTTCAGAAGCGCGCTGACCCGGACGATCAACTTCTACGCCAAAGGCGCCAAGCTCCTGAAGAACAACGGCGGGACCCCCAGCGGCGACGACCTTCGCGAAGGACTGACGGCTGTGGTATCCGTCAAGGTTCCCGAGCCTCAATTCGAAGGTCAGACCAAGACCAAGCTGGGAAACAGCGAGGTGGAAAGCTTCGTCACCCAGGCTGTCAACGAACTGCTTACTTCCTGGATGGCGGAGCATCCCGCCGACGCCAAGCGAATCGGCAACAAGGGCATCCAGGCCCTTCACGCCCGCGAGGCGGCCCGAAAGGCCAGAGCCCTCACCCGCCGCAAAGGGGCCCTGGCCAGCGGGGCGCTGCCCGGCAAGCTGGCCGACTGCCGCTCCAAGGACGTTTACTCCACGGAACTGTTCCTGGTCGAGGGCGACTCGGCGGGTGGCCCGGCCAAGCAAGGCCGCGACTCGGCAACCCAGGCGATTCTGCCTCTTCGAGGCAAGATCATCAACGTGGAGAAGGCCCGCCTTGACAAAATCCTCAATTTCGCCGAGGTCCAGATTATCATCTCCGCCCTTGGCTGCGGCATCGGCAACGATGAATTCGATGTCTCAAAGCTTCGCTACGGCAAGATCATCCTGATGACCGACGCCGACGTGGACGGCAGCCATATCCGCACACTCCTGCTGACGTTCTTCTACCGCCATATGAAACCCCTGATCACCAACGGACACGTCTTCATCGCCCAGCCGCCCCTTTATCTCGTGACTCGCAAGAGACAGAAGAAATATGTCCTCGACGAGCGGGAGATGCGGTCGGCCCTTCTGAACCTCGGCCTGGACGGCACCCGCCTGCAAATCCGCGACACCCGCAAGAGCCCTCCGGCGGTCAAGAAGGAATTCGCCGATGCCGAACTGCGCAAGGTGATCGATCTCCTCGATCAATTGGCTGAGAAGGTGCGCATCATCGAGCGCCGCGGCCTGGACTTTGCTGATGTGATCGACAAGCGGCGCGACGGAAACCTCCCCACGCACTGGCTTGTCCTGGACGAGGGGGACCTTTTCTGCTACTCCGCCGAAGAGTACAGCCAAACCCTCGCCAAGTACGACTCGGCCCTGCCGGAGGAAGACGATGATCTCTCCGATTCCGAGGATTCCGAGGATTCCGAGGAGTTCGAGGAAACGTCCGAACCTTATACCACGCGCATTCAGAAGCGCTCGGAGCTGCACGAGAGCAAGGACATCGAAAAGCTCATCACCAAACTGGAGCAGCTCGGTTTCACCATTGAAGACTACTTCCTCCAACGGGAAGAGGATGTCACCGGCGAAAAGCCCCCCGCCAAGTACGTCCTGGTCACCGACGATGAGCCCACCGAGTTGGACAACATGGCCCAGATCGAGCCCGGCATCCGACGCATCGGCTCACGCGGTATGGAAATCAAGCGTTTCAAAGGCCTCGGCGAGATGAACGCCGACCAGTTGTGGGAAACCACCATGGACCCCCAACGGCGCGTCCTTCTTCAGGTCAAAGCCGACGATGCCGAGGAAGCCGAGCGCATGTTCACCCTCCTTATGGGCAATAATGTCCAAGGCCGACGACACTTCATCGAGACCAATGCCCTCGACGTCGTCAACCTCGACGTATAAGCGGTCTTACGTAAGTCGCATGCTGTCTTGCGTGCCCCGAAACACCGTGACTACTGCGTTCGTCTGCCATGGACCCCAACGAACTTACCTGAGACCGCTTATACGAGGCGCACAAAGTAAATGCGCAAGCGTATAGAGCAGCAATCTCGCAAAGGGTTGTTCTCACCACTGTGGACAGTGGCGGAGTTATACCGCCGAGCGCATGAATTTAGTGCGCCCGGTATTAGAGCATTCTAAGATTGGATGTTCCGATTCCGGGCCGAGTGAGGACGAGGCTGGCAAGAAGGCCGAAGCAGGCGATGCCGTAGTATCGTCGATGCAGGCCAACGCAGCCAGCCAACGCCGCAGCCGGCCTGAACGGAACAGACAAACTTAAGATGCTCTAATGATTCAGGCCCACCGGCAGTCCGTGGTGAATGTGCTTTGTCGGCCAGAACGCGGGATTCTGTTCAGGAGTAAGTAGCGATGAGCCCCGGGCAAAAGACTCCTTCGCACTCAGAATGACTTCTGCCATCGGCTGGGAGAGCAGCACAGCGATCGAAAGCGCCTCCTGGAAACGTCCCAACATCCCAGAATAAGAGGTGCTCTACCCGCTTCCGCCACGCCGCCCTCACACGCTCTACTCTCCCATCCCCGCTTTGTTCCCGCGCCCTGTTCAAACATTACTTCAGGCAGCTCCGCTCATTCCGCCGCAGCAGTCTATCCCCTATTCTGCTCGGCCGGGCCAACCTGCTGACCGAAAACCGTTTGGCAGGCTCTTTCGGCCGTATCTACATATCTAGATATGCACATGTACACACTCATCGTGCTCCACCCTTCTCTTGCCCCTTCAATCCCAATGCCCCGCTGATCCTGTCAAAGTCTTCCAGATTGTAGTAATCCACGACGATTCGCCCGGCGTGCTTGGCCCGCCCTGCCTCAATGCGCACGCGCGTCCCCACCGCCTCGGTGAGGCGCGCCTCCAGGTCGACCAGATAGGGGGGCCTGGCCGCCTCGGCCTTGCCCTTCTTGCCCCCCGCCGAATTTCCCCCAGCCTCCACTGCTTCCTCCAGTTGTCGCACGCTCCAGCCTCCCTCGGCCGCTCTGGAAGCCAACTCCGCCTGCCGCTCAGGCGCCCCCGTCACCGAGGCCAGCACCTTTCCATGCCCGAAACTCAGGCGACCTTCCATGAGCAACCCGCGCGCCTCATCGCATAAGTCTAGCATACGCAGATAGTTCGCGACGCTGGCCCGCGCCTCTCCCAGTCGCTCCGCCGCCTCGGCCTGCGTCAGCCCAAACCGGTCCATGTAGGCGCGATAACCCTCTGCCCGCTCTATAGCGTTCAGGTCTTTTCGCTGGATGTTCTCCACCAGCGCCCATTCCAACATCTCGCGCTGCGAAGCTTCCCGAACGATGCACGCCACAGCCGACATGCCCGCCTGCTCGGCCGCCCTGAGGCGCCGCTCCCCGGCCACCAGAACATACGGCCGCTCGCCAGAGCCCGAATCCGGCGCCACCACCAACGGCTGGATCAGGCCGTGCTGCCTCATGCTCGCCGCCAGTTCGCCCAGCTCCGTCGCATCGAAGCGTTGCCTTGGCTGGAACGGATTCGGCGATATCTGGTTGATCGGGATCTCCCGGTGCCTGTTCGAAGACGCATCGACCGGCTGTGTTCTTATGCCCGCCACCGGTTCTTCACCCACACGCTGATAGCTCTCCGATCCCTCGCCCCCCGGGAGAGAGCTGGAAATGAGGCTTGATAACCCCCTGCCGAGACGCGGCTTATGGCTTGACGACCTAGCTTCCTTGCCCATATTGGGCCTCCCTTCCATTCCTGACCCTTGCGGGTCGGTGTTCCACATGGAACATAACTACGCGTACGCAGCGGGAAAGTCAACTGCCTTTTCGCCCGAACCTACCCAAACCCAACTCCCCATTCAGACCAATGTTCCACGTGGAACTCATCGCGCCGGCCCGACGCCACCCTACCCGAACTCGAAGCCCCTGCCATTCAATGCCAGCCATCTACCCAAGACCATCAGCGCCCACAGGCGGTGGCGGTGATCGCCCCGGCCGCTCACGTGGTCGTTTATCAGACCCTCCAGCGAGGCCCGCCGGAAGACCTCCCCCTTGCCCATCGGCCCATCAAGCAACGTTTCCCGCAGCATCCCCGTCAGCTCTCCACGAAGCCATCTGCCGATCGGCGCCCCGAACCCACGTTTCGGTCGACGAAATACCTCCCCCGGGAGCATATCCCCAAATGCCTCCCGAAGGATCATCTTACCACGCCCCCTGCTCACCTTGCACTCAACCGGAAGGGACAATCCCATCTCCACCACCCGGTGATCCAACATCGGCGCCCGCAACTCCAGCGAGCAGGCCATCGAAGCAATGTCGCTCTTAACCAGCAAGTCATCAGGCAGATACGTCATTACATCGTGGTGCTGAGCACGCCCCACTTCTGTCTCAAACTTCCCCGCCTCGTATAGCCCGCAAAACCATCTCCCCGGCGCATCTACATCAACCACGGCCGCGAAATCCTCACAGAGAAGCCGCGATAAGTCCTGTGGGCCAAAAAGCCGTCTATATCTAAAGTATTGCACAGAAGGGGGATAGTTCAACGCGTCCGCAAAGCGTATCAGCCGCCGGCCTCTGCTTCGCTCCTCCTGACCCGCCCACGGCCGCACCATCGCCGCCGCCATCCGCGCAGCCAAATAGCCTGCCGGTCCCATTGTCTCGGCCAGGTGCATCGCCCGATACCGGTCATATCCGCCGAACACCTCGTCCCCGCCATCCCCAACCAACGCCACCGTAACGTGTTCCCTCGCCGCCCGGCAGATCAGCCAGGTCGGAAGGGCGCTCGAGTCGGCAAACGGCTCGCCGTACATGCCCACCACGTCATCGACGACGCCTCCCGGAGCGGCCTCTATCGCCAGCTCGGTATGCTCAGTCCCAAAATGCTCAGCCACCACGCGGGCATCGGACCTTTCGTCAAACAGGGCATCAGAAAAGCCGGCTGTGAATGTTTTCACAGCTCGCGGCCCACCCATTGTCTCGGACATCAATCCCACGATGATCGCCGAGTCCATTCCGCCGCTAAGTAGCGCTCCCAAAGGCACATCCGACACTAAGCGCGATCTGACCGCCTCGGTGAGTCTTTCGCGAACGGCCTCCGCTGCTCCCTCTGCCGACCGGCCGCGCTCCGCCGCCTCGGGCTGCCAGTATCGTTCCGGACCCCTGGAACCCGTCCGGCCACCTAGCAGCCAATGGCCCGGCAAAAGCTTTTGCACCCCCTTGAATATCGATAGCGGAGCCGGGATGTAACCCATGGTTACATAAGTCGTTACGGCCTCAGCGTTAAGCGCTGTATCCACCGCCGGGTGGCTCAGCAGGGCGTTGGCTTCGGAGGCGAACACCACCCGATCCGGCAGGGGGGCAT
>SDBT01005536.1_pt1 | contig 21164 bp, 14 predicted proteins | sample 2277101 | NCBI WGS metagenome assembly SDBT01 (sample SAMN10404973, study PRJNA504765) | marine sediment metagenome | isolation source: marine sediment core GS10_PC15, 103 cmbsf | place: Arctic Ocean: Southern Knipovich Ridge | collected 2010
TCCGCCATAGGCGGATTACACCAAACAGGTAAAAGCATGCCCTGAGCCCTGGTCTTGGCCAGGACCAAGGCTTGTCGAAGGATAAATTGTTAATATGCCAATAATTAGGATGTTTACGCATAATTTTGGTTTAATATTAGAATAAGTTCAGGTATTCATAGGTACTGGACATTGTTGATTATTCACGATTTCAAAGAGTTTGTCAATAATCTTAGGGCGGGAGCTTCTCTTTGACTTTCAACAGATAAAGGGGTTATAATTAGAGGGCAAGCAAAGAGTTGGCCTGGGATAAGGGAAAGGAAATGGCTGAGATTCAAAATGAGGTAAGGGTTCGGATAGCGCCCAGTCCCACGGGTGATCCCCATGTGGGCACTGCTTATGTGGGGCTTATCAATTATGTATTTGCCCGCCAACGGGGGGGTAAGTTTATTCTCCGGATTGAGGATACCGATCGGTCGCGCTCCCGACCTGAGTACGAGGCAGCGATCATTGAATCCTTGAAGTGGTTAGGCCTGAATTGGGATGAAGGTCCTGATATAGGAGGCCCTTATAAGCCCTACCGGCAGAGTGAGCGCAAGGAGATTTACCAGAGCTACGCTGAGGCTCTCCTGAAAGATGACCGAGCCTACTACTGTTTCTGCACCCCCGAGCGCCTGGCCCAGGTACGCTCCGAGAAGCTCTCCCGGAAGGAACTCGCTGGTTATGATGGTCTCTGCTTGGGGCTTGATCCGGAGGAAGTGAAGAAGCGCCGGGACTCCGGAGAGCCGGCCGTGGTTCGGCTTAAGATCCCTCGCCCGGGAGAGACTGTGCTGTCCGATCGAATACGAAAGGAGATTCGCTTTGACCATAAGAATATCGATGATCAGGTGCTCCTTAAATCTGATGGACTGCCCACTTACCATCTGGCTAATGTGATAGATGATCACCTGATGAAGATAACCCATGTGATTCGGGCCGAGGAGTGGATCAACTCTACCCCCAAACACTTAATACTTTACCAGGCTCTGGGCTGGGAGCCTCCTGAATTTATTCACCTGCCTTTGCTGCGAAACCCGGACGGCTCCAAGATCAGCAAGCGGAGGAACCCGGTCTCTCTCAATTATTATCGGGAGATGGGGTTTTTACCGGAGGCAATGCGCAATTTCTTAGGGTTGCTGGGCTGGACCATGCCGGATGAACGGGAGATCTTTTCTCTGGAAGAGATGATTGCTGAATTCTCTTTTGAGCGGATAAGCCCGGCCGGACCGGTATTCGATTTAGAGAAACTCAAGTGGCTGAATGGCAATTACATCCGGGCGCTTCCTGATCAGGAACTGCTCCGGCGGATCCAGGAGCAGGTCTTTCCGGAAGAGCGCCTAAAGGAGATCCTTCCTTTGGTCCGGGAGCGGCTTGAAATGCTTTCCCAGTACTTGGATATAACCGATTTCTTCTTCCTCGGCGAGGTTCACCTTGACTTGCCGGATCTTATCCCCAAGAAAAAGAATGCCGGCGAGGCGGCTACCATGCTTAGCCAGAGCCAGGAGGTTCTGGAGTCTCTTCCCTCCTGGAAGGCAGCTACTATTGAGGCTGCTTTGCGGAGGTTCTGCCAGGAGAAAGGGTATCAGACCAAGGAGCTTTTTATGACCCTCAGGGTGGCAATTACCGGGAAGCGGGCAACTCCCCCACTTTGTGAAAGTATGGAGATAGTGGGTAAAGCCATCACGATAGCTCGAATCGGCCAGGCGATCACGGGCCTTAAGAGAGCACCAAAGTAAACCCCGTTAGATAATTTGTCTAACGGGGCAAGGGTCTTACAGGACTCAGACGGGGTTTAATCCACCTCTTGTTCTAATCCTGTCGAAGGAGAGGCGGATTTCTAACGGGGTAAATAATGGTAAGGAGTTAACTCAGACAATCTCCTTTTAGAAAGCTTTTTCCAAAAGATTTAACCAAATTATGAATGTAGGGGCCGACGCCTCTGTCGGCCCGAATAGGGGTGGACACAGAAGCCCACCCCTACAATTTGCTTGAAGGTAAATGAAGATAAAGGTTGGAGTGATAGGCTCTGCCGGGGGGAGAATATTAAAGGCTGCCCGGGAAAAATCCTACTTGCTGGGTAGGGCAATTGCAGAGAATGACTGTGTTGTCCTTACTGGAGGCTGCCCCGGCCTTCCCTATGAAGCGGCTAAGGGTGCCAAGGAAGCCGGAGGAATGGTGGTGGGTATCTCCCCGGGAATCGATCTCAATGAACATGTAAAAAAGTATAAGTCACCTACTGATTATCTTGATATCCTGATTTTCACCGGATCGGGCCTAATGGGAAGAGAGGTGACCGGAGTGAGAAGCTGTGATATGGTAGTGGTTGTTGGTGGCAGATCGGGAACCCTGGGTGAATTTTCCATCGCCTACGATGAAGGAAGACCAATCGGGGTTCTGGAGGATACCGGGGGGATAACCCGGGAGATAAAGAAGATTATCAAGACGATCAGGAAGAAGACCGGCAGTATCGTGCTCTACGATACTGACCCAAAAAGATTGATCGTGAGGTTACTTAAGGTTTACGAAAAGGAAAGGAACCGACCCCGCAGTTTTAGTGCCGGTTGAATCTCATCAAAGGAGGTGCCAATGATTGACATTACCCTTACCGAAGAGCAGCGCATAATCAAGGATGTGGTGGAAAAATTTACTGAAAAGGAAATTGTGCCAATCGCTTCCGATATCGATGAGGAAGAGAAATTTCCTGAAGAGATCTTTCGCAAAAAGATGGGTGAGGCGGGACTGTTAGGAGTGCTCATGCCCCGAGAATATGGGGGTGCTGATGCCGGGGTGGTGGCGGCTACGGTGGTGATCGAGGTTATCTCCAAGGTATCCGCCTCCGTGGGTCTCTCCTTCGCCGCCCACGCAGTGCTGTGCGCCAATAATCTGAAGGAAAACTGTAATCCGGAGCAGAAGGAGAGATATCTCCCACCTCTGATCTCGGGAGAGGCTATTGGGGCGATGGCCCTGACCGAGCCGGAAGCAGGCTCAGACGCTATGGGGATCACTACCACCGCGGTAAATGAGGGGGATGAGTTCATCCTCAATGGCACCAAGACCCTGATCACCAACGGCCCGGTTGCCGATATTTTCCTGGTTTATGCTAAGAGCTCGAGTTGTACCGGCCGCGTCCCGATGAGCGCCTTTATTGTGGAGAAAAATTTTCCGGGGTTTTCCGTGGGTAAAAAGATCCCCAAGATGGGCATGCGAGGCTCTCCAATCTCAGAGGTTATCTTTGATGACTGCCGGGTGCCATTTGAAAACCTGGTGGGAAAGGAAGGCCAGGCGCTAAAGATGCTCTGGACCGGTCTCAATGTGGAGCGCGTTACCCTCTCCGGGATCTGCCTGGGTATCCTTCATTCCTGTCTGGATACGGCTACCCAGTATGCCAAGGAACGGCGCCAGTTTGGTAAGCCCATAGCCGAATTCCAGATGATACAGAAGATGATTGCGGATATGTCCACCAACAAGAGCGCGGCCCATCTGATGATCTACTACGCCGCCCAGGAGGCCGATAAAGGTAGGCGTATTAATCGGGAGGCGGCTGAGGCTAAGCTTTTTAGCTCCGAAGCGGCAACTAAGGCGGCCCTGGATACGATCCAGATCCTCGGAGGCTACGGCTACACCCGGGAGTTTCCGGTAGAACGCTGGATGCGGGATGCTAAGCTCATGGAGATCGGTGCCGGCACCTCTCAGATTATGCGCTACATCATCGCCAAAGAGATCCTATCCTCAACCTGATTTATCAGTCATAAATCCACCTTTCTTTCGATAGCCCCAGGACATGAGGCGGACTATCCTGGATAGCCGGGGCTTTTGCCTCGACTGAGCTTGTCGAAGTCCAGCCCCGGTATTTAGTCCCGTCGTGCCCGAAAATTTCATCCGGACACATTAACCTGCGAACGAAATAATTGTTTTGTGCCTCATCCTTTATAATCAATGCAAATCAAGACATGAAACGACCATAACCGGCAAGTCAGGGATCGCTGGATTGCTTCAGACTCATCCAGATGAAACACTTCACCTGAAGTATAACTCTTCGACAAATGAAAAAGCCTACGCCGCCAACCGATAATCGTGATGCAACCCGTTCAATACCGGAATGGAAATAATTTCTCCATGTTCCGGTTTCTCTCCCTGCAGTTCAGAATATGGATCCGGAATACCATCAATCCCTTGATGATAGCGGCCACGGTTGTACCAAGTAATGTATCTTCATGCACAGGATTTTCGGATATTCAATCGAAAAAATCAAATGATTTCAACGAGGAAGCCTTTTTCGGGCACCACTAGCAGAGATAGGGGAGATGATGGGAGTGGATTATAGTACAGTAAGTCAAGGTATAAAAAAGATTAAAGGAGAGGATAGCAAAAGATAAGAACTTCTCTTTACTCATGGAAAGGATTGAGAAAAGACTGTTAAGATGAAAGATTTGAGCCCTATTCCTATCCTGATTACTCCCTAAATCCCCCGATTGCCACTTTTTCGGGGGAACTTTCGCCTGTTTTTTCCGGAATTTCCTCAAAAATCCTTCATTGTAGGGCGGGCTTCTCCCGCCTCAGGCGGGACCATTATGTCGGGCAAGATGCCCGACCTACAATAACTGGATAGCCGGGGCTTTCGAGCCCCGGTATTTAGTCCGCCTCGTAGGGGTGGACCTCCGTGTCCACCCTTTCTCCCCGCCTGCGGCGGGGCAGGGACCTACCTACGCTGAGCCTACTCCGCCGAAGTCGCTACGAAGGCCGGGAGCTATGGCAGGCGTCGGCCCCTACATTCATTCTGTAAATCCCCGCCTATCCACCCTTTACCTAAAAAGATGGGGGAACTCCAGGAAATAAAATACTTGATTTTTTCTCTGGTTTCGTGATAACATCTAGGAAATAATGCAATTAAATTTAGAGGAACAGATTATTATCTTCCAACTCTTCGGGCAGAGCTACGCGTTTTACTTCAAGGAAGTAAAGGAGTTTATTGAGCCCGGGCTCCTTTCCTTTATCTCCCAATCCCCTTCCTTTTTCCAGGGGATAATGAATCATCTTCCCGGAGGTAAAATAGATAGGGGATAACTTGGAGAACTTTCCCTGATGTCAGATTAGGTAATTCCAATATATCAGGATTACTCGATTTCTTAAATAAGAAAGGGGCTTTCGATGAGAGTAAGAATTTTGATCGTGGATGATGCTGCATTTATGAGGAATATGATTAAGGATATCTTAGAGGAGGAAGGATATGAGGTTGCCGGAGAGGCAGCTAACGGAGAGGAAGCTGTCAGTAAATATAAGGAATTAAAACCGGATGTGGTGACCATGGATATTGTTATGCCGATGAAGAGCGGAATTGAGGCAGTTCATGAAATTGTCAGTTTTAACAAGGATGCTAAGATAGTTATGTGCAGTGCCCTGGGTCAAGAGTCTCTGATAACGGAGGCAATCGAGGCCGGAGCCAAGGATTTTATTATCAAACCCTTCAAGAAGGAGAATGTTGTGGATATAATCAAGAAGCTAACAGCTTCTTAATTGGAGAGTTATGAATCTGGAAAAACATAGAACAATACTAAGGTCTTATCTAAGGAAGAGTAAATGGTTATCCCGACACTGAACGAGGCGCAGGCAGATGCTCTGAAAGAAATAACTAACATTGGGGTTGGGCAGGCGGCCACTGCTCTTTCCCAGCTCGTTAAGCAGCGGGTCATGATTCATATACCCGAAATTAAGATCACCAAGCTCTCCCAGGTGCCGGAGATTATCGGAGGAGCAGAAATATTAGTGGCCGCGATCTATTTCCAGATCTTTGGTGACGCCCAAGGTAATGTCCTACTGATCTTTCCCGAAAGAAGTGCGGAGATATTGAGTTCACAGCTGCTCAAAAGAGAACAGCAAAAAGGAATCCTGGGCACTGCTGAGGGAGAATCAGTGCTCAAGGAGGTAGGCAATATCCTGTCAAAATCCTATCTCAATGCATTTGGGAGTATGGTAGGCCTTACCTTAATCCCCTCAATTCCCCACTTTATCTGGGATAGGGCAGGGGCGGCAATGGACCATGTCTTAAAAAAGCAGGGGCAGAAGGGAGATCTTACCCTGATGCTACGAACCCAGCTTAAGACCAAAAAAGATGACATTCAGGGACACTTTTTTCTCCTTCCTGCTCCCCAATCCCTGGAGGTTATTTTAAAGGCGATTAGCCAAAGACTAAAATAAGCAGAAAGAGCAAGGTGGAAATTGCTGAGTATCGCATCGCTGAGAGCTTAGGGTTATTTAGTGGAAGAGGATCATATTAAGAGATTGCTCCGAGGGGTTCGATCAGGCAAGATAAAGATAGCTGAGGCCTTAGAGGAGCTTAAAGAACTTCCCTTTCAGGATCTGGGTTTTGCCACCCTTGATACCCACCGGGCACTTCGCCTGGGTTTCCCGGAGGTGATTTTAGGTCAGGGTAAAAACTCCCAGCAGATTGTTGGGATTATTAAGAAGATGGAGGAGGGGGGCAATAATGTTCTGGTTACCCGGGTAGATGATGAGAAGGCTGCTGTTGTTGAGAAGCTGGTTCCCGGAATAAAACATGACCCCATCTCCCGCACCCTGATCCTGAAGAAGCACCCGATAAGAAAGCGGGGTAAGGGGAGCATTATGGTCGTCAGTGCCGGGACCTCGGATATCCCGGTGGCCGAAGAGGCTTATATCACTGCCCAATTAATGGGCAATAAGGTGGAAAAGCTCTATGATGTCGGGGTAGCGGGAATTCACCGGGTCCTGGACAAAAGAGACAGATTGAGGGCAGCCACCGTATTGATAGTAGTTGCCGGAATGGAGGGAGCACTCTCCAGCGTTATCGGGGGACTGGTGGCTAAGCCAATAATTGCCGTTCCCACCAGTTGCGGTTATGGTGTCAGTTGGGGAGGAATTGCCGCCCTGTTAGGTATGCTTAACTCCTGTGTTCCCAGCGTGGCGGTGGTCAATATTGATAATGGCTTCGGGGCCGGCTATATTGCCAGTCTGATAAACCGGGTGTAAGATTACCGATGAGAATCGCTTACTTTGACTGTTTTTCCGGGATCAGTGGGGATATGACTCTGGGAGCACTTCTTGACCTTGGTCTTTCCCGGACAAAGCTTTTAGGAGAATTAGCTAAGCTGCCGATTAAAGGTTACAATCTGAAGACCTCCCGTGAGAGTCGAGCGGGTATTGGAGGATGCCGGGTAAGGGTCAATGTGGCCGAGGGCGGGGATAAGCGAAGAGGCCTGGCAGATATTAAGGGATTGATCGAAGAGAGCCGACTGAGCAATAAGATTAAATCTCGGAGTGTGAAGGTCTTTGAGTCCCTGGCCAAAGCTGAGGCAAAGATACATCGAAAAAGACTCCAGAATATCCGATTTCATGAAGTCGGAGCACTGGATTGCATTATTGATGTGGTCGGAGGGGTGGCTGGGTTGGAGCTGTTGGGAGTCGATCGGATTTATGCCTCAAAAATTCCCTTAGGGCGAGGATGGGTGAGTTTTAGTCACGGGAATCTTCCTCTTCCTGCCCCCGCAACGATGGAAATATTGAAGAATGTCCCGGTCTATCCCTCCCCGGTCGAGGGGGAGTTGGTAACCCCTACCGGAGCAGCCATAATTACCAATCTAACCCAAGACTTTGGAGAACTTCCCTCAATGCGGATTGAGAGGGTGGGATACGGGGTTGGGGAGAAGGACTATCCCGCCCATCCTAACCTGTTACGAATCATCCTGGGTAGAGAAGACGGAAAGGAGGGAGAGGAAGAAAGGGTAGTAGTCATTGAGTCGAATATTGACAATATGAACCCGGAACTTTACGATAATCTAATCGAGAGGCTCTTCCAGGAAGGCGCTCTGGATGTCTTTCTGACTAACATTCAGATGAAGAAGGCACGGCCGGGCATACAGCTCAGTGTTATTGCCCGGGAGGAGCAGCGGACGAAGCTGATGGATATCATCTTTCGGGAGTCAACCTCTATCGGTATTCGCTTTTATCCCGTCGGCAGACATAAACTCTTCCGGAGAGCAGGTAAGGTGGACACATCTTACGGTAAAGTTCGGGTTAAGATCTCCCAGGACAGGAAAGGGATAATGAACTTGGCTCCGGAGTACGATGACTGTAAGAAGTTGGCAAAAAGGACGGGAACACCGCTAAAGACAATCTATAGTGAGGTTCAGGGGAAATTAGCCCAGATTAAGGACCTTCCAAAATTGTGATCAAGTACACCATAAGATTACTTATAATTGCTGGGATAATTTTGTTGGCACTTCACTTTTTTCGATTCTCGATAAGGCAGGGAGAGTTGGGGGTGGAGTTCCGGGATAAGGCAAGGATCGAGAATCTGCGGAAGATTACCAGTGAAGTAAAAGAAAAATTTTTAACCCGATTAATCGGGATATGGACTGTGCGTAATAAGGTGGCAAAAGGGAAGGTTCCCTCGGGAAGAGTTGAAAAGGGCTCAAAAAGTACTGATGAGCAGATCTCGGAAGAGGATCGGCGGGAGCTGGAGAAGATAATAGAGAAAAATATTAGGTAGCTTGTCCTGCCTGTCCTGAGTGAAGCCGAAGGAAGCGAAGTCGAAGGAATAGGAGAATAGAGATGACGAGAAGGGATTTAGGAGAGGAGCTTATCGAGGATAAGGAAGCGATTAAAAGAGGACTGAAGGAATTCTTGAGAAGTTTAAGCCGATTGGAATCAGCTATTTTAATTAGGGTGGGGATAACCTTAGTGGCATTAATAGCACTCGGAGTGGCGCTGCATTTGCTCTTCAGCCTCTCTACCCCGGAGCTGAAGGCAAAGGTACTGGCCAATACCTCAACTAAGGTGGGAAGTTTTGTTCTGATCAATAATTTAGGTGCCTCTGACTGGAAAGAAGTAAAAATGACCCTCAATGAAAGATACACTTACCAGGTAGACAAGATAGAAGCGGGGGGCAGACTTACCATCATGGTGGAAAGCTTTGCCGAAGATGGAAAAGCAGCACCCAGGAACTTGATATCTAAGGTTTTACTTATTGAGTGCGATAAAGGCAAATCCGTTTTCCCCCTGAATTAATTAAAGGAGAGAAAGGAGGTGAAAGCTAATGAAATTAAATAAAACTTCTCTGGGATTTTCTCTGGGGATTATCTGGGGATTGGGAGTGTTTCTCCTTACTATCTGGGTTATGATCAGGTTTCCCCAGGGGCAGCACTTATACCTGGGGATGCTGAAGAATGTTTATTTAGGATACTCGGTGAGCTTACCCGGAGCTGTTATTGGTCTTATCTGGGGTTTCATCGATGCTTTTATTGCTGGGTGGTTAATCGCCGCCCTGTATAATTTATTTTCGCGCGGGGAGGTAAAAGCCAAAGAGACGAAGGTAGAGCCAGTCGCAGAGAAAGAATAAACCCCGTCAGAAGCTCACCCGGAGCTTTAAACCATGTGTCTACTAAAGAATCTAAAAACTGCCCGTCTTCGTGGCAATCCGCCTCTTGTCCTGAGCCCCGATTACAGCGGGGTCGAAGGAGAGGCGGATTTCTAACGGGGTAAATTTTTAGTCAAGGAGGTTAGATTGGCTAGAATAACAATAGAGGACTGCTTAAGGAAGGTGGATAATAGATTTAGTCTGGTCTTAATAGCGTCGAAAAGAGCCAAACAATTAATGAAGGGATCGGCTGCCCTGGTCGAAAATAAGGACAATAACAAGGAGATAGTGGTTGCCCTGCGCGAGATCGCTGCTGGGAAGGTTAACCTGGATAAAGAGGAATGATTAGGCTGAGTGATATATTAGATCGGGCTCAAAGTTATAACCCGGAGGCTAACCTGGAGGTAATTAAGCAGGTCTATGTATTTTCGGCTAAGGTTCATCAAGGCCAGGTACGACTTTCTGGTGAGCCCTATCTGGTCCATCCAATCGAGGTGGCGGGGATTTTGACTGATTTAAGAGTGGATGTTGACTCGATTGCCACGGGCCTACTGCATGATGTGGTAGAGGATGGTTGGACCGATCTTGAGCAGATCGAGAGGATCTTTGGGAAAGAAATAAGCTTCTTGGTAGATGGGGTAACCAAAATTAGCCAGATCTCCTTTAGCACCTTTGAGAAAAGGCAGGCAGAGAACTTACGTAAGATGATTGTAGCTATGACCAAGGATGTGAGAGTTATTTTGATTAAGCTGGCGGATCGACTCCATAATATGCGGACCCTTGAGTATCACGAGGAGGATAAACGGGTCAAGATTGCCCAGGAGACAAGGGATATATATGCTCCGTTGGCGCACCGGCTGGGAATCAACTGGTTGAAGTCAGAACTGGAGGACCTGAGTTTTATGCATCTAAACTCGGAGAGATATTACCGGTTAGCCAAGAGGGTAAGAAAGAGCCGAAAGGAAAGAGAGAAGTATATTGAAGAGGTAGAGGGGATCATCAGGGAGATTCTAACCAAGCAGGACTTTACCGCGGAGGTATCCGGGAGGCCTAAGAATCTATTCAGCATAAATCATAAGATGGAGAGCTACGATTTAGATTTCGATCAGGTCTATGATATCATTGCCTTTCGGGTTATCGTCGGTTCTATCAAGGAGTGTTATCAGGCCTTAGGGATTATTCATTCCCACTGGAAACCGGTGCCCAAACGCTTTAAGGACTACATCGCTATGCCTAAGGCCAATGGATACCAATCTCTCCACACTACGGTTATTGGTCCTTATGGGGAAAGAGTGGAGATCCAGATCCGCACCGAGCAGATGCACCGAGTGGCCGAGTCAGGGATAGCCACCCACTGGAAATATAAAGAGGGCAAAGTTGTCCGGGAAAAGGGTGATTGGGAATTTGCCTGGCTCCGCCAGCTTTTTAAGTGGCAACAGGAGGTGCCTGATGCCAGCGAGTTTCTCGATACGGTTAAGATCGACCTTTTCCCGAACGAGGTTTATGTCTTTACTCCCCGGGGAGATGTCAAGGAGTTCCCCCGGGGTGCCACTCCCGTTGATTTTGCTTATAGCATCCATACTGATGTCGGCAACCATTGTGTCGGAGCAAAGGTAAACGGGAAGATCGTTTCTTTGAAGGCTGAGCTGAAAAATGGGGAAATTGTTGAAATCATAACCTCACCCACGCAAAAACCCAATAGGGACTGGTTACGCTTTGTTAAAACCTCGAAGGCGAAGGCCAAGATTCGTCAGTGGATAGCCCGGGAGCAGAAAGAAAGAAAGTATGCTCTGGGCCGGGAGTTCCTGGAGAAGGATTTTAGAAAGCACAGCCTGAATCTTTCCAAACTAATCCGTTCCGGGGAGATAGAGAGGGTTGCTCGAGAGCGTAATTACAAGGATGTTGAGAGCCTGGTAGCCGCGGTGGGTTCGGGAATGGTTTCCCCAAGCCAGATTATCAAACGCCTTGTTCGAGCAGAAGATTTTAAACCGGAAGAAGCCCCCGCTTTCCAGAAAGTGCTTCGGAAGGCGGACAAACGATCCCCCACTGCCATCTCCATAAAGGGAGTTGATGATGTAATGGTGCGCTTTGGGAAGTGCTGCCATCCTCTGCCGGGAGATAATGTGATGGGATTTATTACCCGGGGTCGGGGGGTTACAGTTCATAAAACGGATTGTCCTTGGGCTCTGGAAAGTGACCAGGAACGGCGGATAGAGGTGCAGTGGGATCTGCGGGAGCAATCAGTGCGACCGGTGAAGATTAAGGTGGTATGTGTAGATCGGCCGGGACTGCTTGCGCAGATCACTCATTCAATCTCCTCAGTTGATGTAAATATCCAGAATGCGAAGGTTCAGACCACTACGGACAAGAAAGCGATCAATATCTTTGAACTCGGTGTTAGAGATATCGGTCACCTTCGCAGTGTGATCAGGTCAGTGGAGAAGGTCGGAGGGGTGATCTCAGTGGAAAGGCTGGGGGCCTAAATTAGGGGGCTTTGGTTACAAATCCTGAACGGATACACCGCGTGCAGACATTGAGACGGCGGACGGTGCCCCCACGGATTACCCGGATCTTCTGGATATTGGGATGCCACATCTTCCTGGTTCGGTTATTGGCGTGGCTGACATTATTGCCAAAAGAAGGCTTTTTCCCGCAGATCACGCAAATCTTTGACATAATTTCCTCCCAGATCTATAAAATACCACATCCTCAATTTTTTGCAAGTTTTTTTTTGAAAAATAGAACTCATCCCCAATTCCACCCCAGGTTCCCTGTCCACCGCCTTGTTCCAAGCAAACACTTTCATCCTAAAGATCAGCGGGCAGGGCTCAGGAGAAATAAGGATAAAGTATAGATTATAAAATGTAAGGAGGAACAAAATCGTGGAGATTCAAGGGAGTAAGGCTCTAATTACCGGTGCTGCCGGCGGGATCGGGCGAGCTACCGCCATTGCAATGGCCAGGTCAGGGGCCCGGTTGTTTTTGACGGATATCAACCAGAAGGGTTTAGAGGAGACATCTCATATGATCTCAAGAGATGGAGGAGAAGTCTGTAAATTTAAGGCCTTTGATATCTCCAAATATGAAGATGTGAAGGCATTTTCTGATGAGATCCATCGGGACTTTGGGCCACTGGATATCCTGGTGAATGTTGCTGGGATTGCATTGTTTGCGCAGTTGGAGGACATGAGCCACGATCACTGGAAAAAGGTCATCGCGGTAAATCTCTGGGGAGTAATCCACGGTATTGAATGTTTTGTCCCGGAGATGATCAGTGCCCGGAGAGGGCATGTGGTTAGCGTATCCTCCACGGCCGGGATCATTGGATTGCCCTGGCACGCAGTGTACGCCGGGACAAAGCACGCCCTGGTAGGAATCTCTGAGGTCTTGCGCTATGACTTGAAGAAACACAATATTGGTGTAAGCGTAATATGCCCTGGTGCGGTGAAGACAGGTATGGTAAACACTGTGGAGATCCTTGCAGATCAAGATGCTGTTGCTAAGGGAAGGAGGATGTTTTTAAAGGTTGCTATCCCTCCAGAGAAGATAGCTGAACAGATCATTAGGGTCATAAAAAAGAATAAATTCTTGCTGATCACATCACTTGATATTAAGATCCTATTTTTCTTAAAACGATATATATCTCCTCTGTATCATCTCATTATGCGTCTCATTAGCTGGTATATGGACAAAGAGCTCTTAAGGAAATCCTAATATTATTAGATAGCTGGATATGCTCAAAAAACCCCTGCTATATCCAACTCAACTAAAAATTAATGATAGTACAGTCGGTAAGCGGTGGATTGGCGCCGTCGTCCCAGGTGGCGCAGATGGTGGCCGGCCCCGGCTCACCCGAACATACATCAAAGGTGTAGGTGCCATCCTGGTTATCGCTGATAAAGAATGATAGATCCTTGGGCTTGCCCGTATCAATCTCCACCTCGACATTCCAGATCAGGGCATTGTCCAGATATGCCAGCTCAGGCCCTTCCACTCCTATATTGCTAACTTTATCAGGTCTCCAACTGAATCTAATCTGAGCGTCGCTGATAGCGTATATCTGCGGCATATAGAATATCTTGGTTTCGTAATCGAGATCCACTTGGGTTACCAATGGGGCAGTAACGAAAAAGGTAGAGATCTCATTCCAGGTTGATCCATTGGTAGAGGCCGAGACCACAATACTATCTCCGGCATTCTTATGGCTGGGTGCATCAACTCCGTTATATCCGACATCAAAGGTCAGGTACATCTCCGAGGTTTCCGTTAAATCAAGGGGGGCGGAGGTGATTTGCCCGCCTATATACGGCGTTGTAGGTCCGGACGGGCCAAGCTCAATTGCCTGGGTGTCCCTGACCCCCGGGGGTACCTGGACATCAGCGGTCCCAACTACATTAACTGGAGTTATAGTAACACTAAAGTCCTGGATGACATCAGGCACCGTGGTATCAGGGGGCTCAAAATCCCAGAGATAGTTGACCGGCGCACCAACCGTTTTCCCCGGCTCACCGATTAACACCACATTATCTAAGAAAGCATCGTCCTGATTCTGACTGCCCCACCAGACAAACTTGATCTGGATCTGCGCGCCATCGGCAAAATAGGCACTGGGGAGATGAACACTCATAGGAATAAAGTCGACATCAATATTGACATCGGGGCTCAGATCGCCCGGGGAGACCCAGCTATAGAGTGGGTACCAGTTAACCCCGTAATCATTGGTGACCAGGACATACATGGCATCCTGACCCTCGGTATTCGCGGTTCCCAGGAGGAAGTCCAGACGGAGCCTGACATATCCGGTGGTATCAATGACTCTTGAGGTGATCTCCCCATCGGTGCTGAGATTCTGATTTCCGGGAAAGGTGAGGCACTGAAGCCCATACTGGGTAAGGTGACCGGGAGCACTGGCATAGTCGATTACCTCAACGACGCCGTCGGTGACCGTAAAGCCTTCGATCACCAGAGGAGCTTCCGTGCTGCTCGGCTCTTCAAAAGTAACTGCAAATATCGTTACGGGCCCGTAAAACCTGTCGGTACTGATATCGATATTCGGGCCCTGCCCGGATACTCCGGTTGAACCGCTGGCCAAAGTCACCGCCGCTTCCGAGCATCCCAGTACCGGGCTTTCAGCCGTGATAGTGATGTTGGTAGGAATAAGGCAGTTATCCGAAAAGATGTTTGCTACGGTTGCGCTCGTCTGATTACCTGTTTCATCAATTGCCGTCGCAGTGATGCTGTTATAGCTCAAACACGCCAGCGGTACGGTTGCCGTCCAGTTTCCCAGGTCATAATCGGCAGTTATTCCGTTCACCATTACCCGGGCGATCCCTGTGCAGCCGTCGCTGGCTGTTCCCGAAACTACCACCATATTAGCGTTGATGGTAGAGCCGTCCGTAGGGGCAATTATGGTTATAACTGGAAGAGTAGTATCCACAAATACATTCACTGAGGTGCTCGTATACTTGCCATCTTTATCCCGGGCGATTGCCTGGATGAGTAAAGGTCCACAGCCTGCTGCTGTCAGAGGGAGATTCCAGGTTCTCCACAACTTGTTGTAATCAGCAGTTTCACCATTAACAATTACTGAGATTACATCATAAGCGGGGTAAGCCAGTCCTCTGACCAATATTTGACTGCTGATGGTAGATCCCTCACGGGGTGAAGAAATGATTACTGTCAAAGCGCTGGTCTTTAATATTACCGGGATCGGGAGGGTCGCGCCACTCAGCAAGGTTACTTTATCGGTTACCCGGGCGACAATTTTATTTATTCCCTCGGGTAAATCGATATTAGTGAATTCCGCCTGCCCGGCAAGAACGGTCACTACCGGAACTGGGTTCCCATCATTCATCGTCGCCGTTTGCCCATTAACGAACAGTAGCACGGTGCTCCCATCGGCAGCCTCAGTAGAGACCGTCACACTAACAAGCTGGAAACCGGAGGCAAGAATGTTACTGTCATCATCCAGTACGAATACTGCACCTGCCGGGGGATAAGTGATCTCAATGCCGGGTGCCGCTGTGCTTACCGTAACATTTACCGGAGGAGAAGTGCCAAGATTACCCGCTGAGTCGAAGACATCAGCTACCAGGATGTTGGAACCCTTAACTAACTGAACTCCGGTGAAGGTGTTAATCACTCCACTGACAACTATAGATTTCACATCGATTCCATTCACCCTGATGGTGGCAGTATTCCCCAACTCAGTATCGGTGGTTATTGTTACGCTAATGTAAAAGGTATAAAAGGTAGCTCCGTCGATGGGATCGGTAATCCCTACTGTTGGTGGGATAGTATCTATTATTACATTAATCGAGACACTGTTACTATTGCCCAATGCATCCGTAACCACCGCGGTAATGCTGTTGGGCCCTTCTGCCAAGGCTACATTTGCACTCCAGCTTCCGGCAACCTGATCCACTATCGCATCCACCGCACCCGGGTCCACCACCACCGATACCGCTCCGCAAAAGCCGGTACCATCCACACTGCCGGTTACATTCAAAGGATTAACATTCAGTAAGGCCCCATCTGATGGCGAACTGATGGATATGGTTGGATTTAACGAATCAACACAGACGACATTAATAGCTATCGCTATGTTACCGGCGGCATCGGTAGCCACCGCGGTAATACTGTTGGGCCCCTCTGCCAGTACTACATTTGCACTCCAGTCCCCGGTAACCTGATTCACTACCGCATCCACTGCACCCGGATCTACCACCACTGATACCGGACCACAAACCCCGGTACTATCCACACTGCCGGTTACCATTAACACCGGATTGGTGAACGTAGCACCATCCACCGGGCTGGTAATCGAAATCAGAGGGGCTGTCGTGTCAACACAAACGCTTACCGAATCCGATCCGCTGTTGCCGGCCGCATCGGTAGCTACTACCCCGATTGTGTTATCTCCCTCGCTTAAAGGAACATCCGCGGGAAGGCTGGCGGCCTGGGTAACATCGTTGACCAGCACTGCCACCGCGGTAGCCCCGCAGCTATCTGCATCGCTGATGTTGGCATCGACCGTCACTCCCGTGCTGTCCAGAATCGAGCCGTCCGTGGGCTGAGTAATAGTTACTACCGGAGCTATCGAATCAACGCAGACAACCACCGAATCCGACCCACTGTTACCGGCGGCATCAATGACTATGGCCTCTATTGTATTGACGCCCTGAGTTAGAGTGGTCAGTGTTACTACCCAGGCGGTGGTACCAGAAGCCATTACCCCGTTCACTGTTACCACAGCAATGGGCCCACGGTTTGGAGTGACATCGCTCGCCGTCCCTATCACTGTAACCGTGCCGGTATCGAAAGTCGAACCATCAGCCGGCGAAGTGATGAAAATACCGGGGGCGGCGGTGTCAACCATTATATTCTCCACCATCGTTTTCCCACCCTCATTCCCAGCCGGATCAGTCGCAGTAAGATATAATGTGTGGGCTCCCTCCGATAAACTGATAGTTATTGAATACCCACCGGAAGGACCGATAACCTCACTCCCCAGAACCGTTACCCCGTCAGTATCATAAACCGTAATCTCATCCCCTACACCAGCAAAGCCAATTACATCGGTCTCCAGAATAGGGGTGCCCCCGTTCAGATCATCTGAGTCATTCAAAGTGGCATTCGCTGCCGGCGCTAAAGGTAACGGCGGGGGAGCGGGTGGAACCGTATCTACCGTCACCGGTATCGGAAGGGTTGCGCCGCTTTTCAGGGTTATCTTATCGGTCACCCGGGCAACAATGTTATTTACCCCCTCGACTAAATCGATATTAACGAACTCCGCTGTCCCGGCAGAAATAGTCACTACCGGAAGTGGGTTCCCACCATCCATTGTCGCCGTTTGCCCATTAACGAACAGAAGCACCGTGCTCCCATCAACAGCATCGGTAGAGACCGTCACCCTAACAAGCTGGAAACCAGCAGCGGGATTACTGTCATCGCCTGACCCCAACAGTTCACCTGCCGCGGGGTAAGTGATCTCAATGCCGGGTGCCCCGGTGCTCACCGTAACATTTACCGGGGCAGAGGTGCCTAGGTTACCTGCGAAGTCGGAGACGGCAGCTATTAGGGTGTTTGCCCCTTCAACTAACTGAACCCCGGTGAAGGTGTTAGTTACTCCACTAACGGCTATAGATTTAACGGGAATTCCATTCACCCTGATGGTGGCAGTATTTCCCACCTCAGCATCGGTGGTTATTGTTACGTTAATGTAAAAAGTACTGAAGGTAGTCCCATTTACAGGATCGGTAATTCTTATTATCGGTGGTATAGTATCTAATGTTACATTAATCGAAACACTGTTAGTATTGCCCGCAGGATCGGTAGCCACCGCGGTAATGCTGTTGGGTCCTTCCGCCAGATTTACATTTGCACTCCAGTCCCCGGTAACCTGGTTCACCACCGCACCCACCGCTCCTGGGTCTACTACTACTGATACCGCACCACAAACTCCGGTGCCGTCCACCGTCCCGGTCACCATTACCGTAGCATTATTAATTGTGGCACCATCTACCGGACTGGTAATCGAAATCAGAGGAGCTGTCGTGTCAACACAAACGCTTACCGAATCCGACCCGCTGTTACCAGCGGCATCGGTAGCTACCACCTCGATTGTGTTGCCTCCCTCGCTTAAATCAACATCCGCGGGAAGGCTGGCGGCCTGGGTAACACTATTGACCAATACTGCCACCGTGGTAGCCCCACAGCTACCCGCCTCGATGATGTTGGCATTAACCGTCACCACCGTGCTGTTCAGGGTCGAACCGTCGGTGGGCTGAGTAATAGTTACTACCGGAGCTACCGAGTCAATGCAGATGTCCACCGAAACCGAACCGCTGTTGCCCGCCGCATCGGTAGCCACCGCGGTAATTGTCTGAGCCCCCTGCCCCAAAGTTACAGTCGCTACCCAGCTGCCACCGACAATAGCTGCCGGTGTCCCGTTAACCTCCACTGTTACCTCCATTGAGCAGCTACTGATGTCATCCACTGTCCCGGTCACCATTGCCGTAGCATTATTAATTGTGGCAGTATCTACCGGGCTGGTAATCGAAATCAGTGGGGCTATCGTGTCAACACAAACGCTTACCGAATCCGACCCGCTGTTGCCTAATGCATCGACAGCTACCACCTCGATCGTGTTACCTCCATCATTTAAGGGAACATCCGCGGGAAGACTGGTGGCCTGGGTAACACTATTGACCAGCACTATTACTGTGGTAACCCCGCAGCTATCTGCCTCACTGATGTTGGCATCAACTGTTACAGATATACTGTTCAGAGTTGAGCCGTTGGCGGGCTCAGTAATAGTTACTGCCGGCTCTATCGTATCAACACAAACGTCTACCGAATCCGACCCACTGTTGCCCGCCGCATCGGTAGCCACTGCGTTAATAGCTTGTACCCCTTGCCCGGCTAAAACTATAGTGGCTGTCCAGTTACTACCCACTGTAGTCGCCGATATGCCATTAACCTCCACCGTTATCTCTGGGGAGCACCCGCTGGTGTTATCCACACTACCAGTTACTATCACCACCGGGTTAGTGAATGTAGCACTATCTACCGGACTGGCAATCGAAATCAGGGGATCTATCGAGTCGACACAAACGCTTACCGAATCCGACCCGCTGTTGCCGGCCGCATCGGTAGCTATTACCTCGATTGTGTTATCTCCCTCGCTTAAAGGAACATCCGCAGGGAGATTGGCGGCTTGGGTAACATCATTGACCAAAACTGCCACTGTAGTAGTAGCCCCACAGGTATTTGCCTCATTGATATTTGCATTGACTGTTACAACCGTGCTGTCCAGAATCGAGCCATCAGTTGGCTCAGTAATAGTTACCACCGGAGCCACCGAATCAACACAGACAACCACTGAACCCGACCCGCTGTTACCGGCGGCATCAATGACTGTGGCTACTATCGTATTGGCGCCCTGAGTTAGACCGGCCATCGTTACTACCCAGGCGGTGGTACCAGAGGCAATTACCCCGTTCACTGTTACCACAGCAATGGGGCCACGGTTTGGGATGGCATCGCTCGCCGTCCCTATCACTGTAACCGTGCCGGTATCGAAAGTCGAACCACCAACCGGCGAAGTGATGAAAATACCGGGGGCCGCGGTGTCAACCGTTATATTCTCCACCATTGTTTTCCCACTTTCATTCCCGGCCGGATCAGTCGCAGTAAGATATAATGTATGAGCTCCCTCCGATAAACTGATAGTTATTGAATACCCACCGGAAGGACCGATAACCTCACTCCCCAGAACCGTTACCCCGTCAGTATCATAAACCGTAATCTCATCCCCTACATCAGCGAAGCCAATTACATCGGTCTCCAGAATAGGGGTGCCTCCGTTCAGATCATCTGAGGCATTCAAAGTGGCATTCGCTGCCGGCGCTAAAGGTAACGGTGGTGGAGCGGGCGGATTCGTATCTACCGTCACCGGTATCGGAAGAGTTATGCTACTCAGCCAGGTTATCTTATCGGTCACCCGGGCAACAATGTTGTTTGCCCCCTCGACTAAATCGATATCAACGAATTCTGCTGTCCCGCCAAGAATAGTCACTATCGGAAGTGAACTCCCTCCATTCATAGTTGCCGTTTGCCCATTAACGAACAGAAGCACCGTGCTCCCGTCGGCAGCATCGGTAGAGACCGTCACCCTGACAAGCTGGAAACCAGCAGCGGGATTACTGTCATCGCCTGACCCCAACAGTTCACCTGCCGCGGGATAAGTGATCTCAATGCCGGGTGCCCCGGTGCTCACCGTAACATTTACCGGGGCAGAAGTGCCAAGGTTACCTGCGGAGTCGGAGACGGCAGCTATTAGGGTGTTAGAACCATTAACCAACTGAACTCCAGTGAAGGTGTTAGTTACCCCACTGACAGAAATAGTTTTCACGGCAATCCCATTCACCTCGATGCTGACAGTATTTCCTACTTCAGTATTGGTAGTAACTGTTACATTAATATAAATAGTATTAAAGGTAGCCCCATCAACAGGATCGGTAATTCTTACTGTTGGCAGAACAGTATCTAGCATTATATTAGTCGAAACACTACTTGTGTTACCCGCGGGATCGGTGACCACGGCAGTAATGGTGTTTGACCCCTCTGCCAGATTCACATTTGCACCCCAGTTCCCGGTGACCTGATTCACCACCGCATCCACCGCTCCCGGGTATACCACTACTGATACCGGTCCACAAAAACCGGTGCCGTCCACACTGCCCGTTACCATTACTACCGGATTGATGAAAGTAGCACCATCTACCGGACTGGTAATCGAAATCAGAGGAGCTGTCGTGTCAACACAAACGCTTACCGAATCCGACCCGCTGTTACCAACTGCATCGGTAGCTACCACCTCGATTGTGTTATCTCCCTCGCTCAAGGGAACATCTGCGGGAAGGCTGGTGGCCTGGGTAACACTATTGACCAGCACTGCCACCGTGGTAGCCCCACAGCTACCCGCCTCGATGATGTTGGCATTAACCGTCACCACCGTGCTGTTCAGGGTCGAACCGTCGGTGGGCTGAGTAATAGTTACTACCGGTGCTACCGAGTCAATGCAGATGTCCACCGAAACCGAACCGCTGTTGCCCGCCGCATCGGTAGCCACCGCGGTAATTGTCTGAGCCCCCTGCCCGACTAAAGTTATAGTGGCTGTCCAGTTACCACCAACCGTAAATGCTGGTGTCCCGTTAACCTCCACTGTTACCCCCGGGGAGCAAACCCCGGTG
>SDBT01005537.1_pt1 | contig 21162 bp, 19 predicted proteins | sample 2277101 | NCBI WGS metagenome assembly SDBT01 (sample SAMN10404973, study PRJNA504765) | marine sediment metagenome | isolation source: marine sediment core GS10_PC15, 103 cmbsf | place: Arctic Ocean: Southern Knipovich Ridge | collected 2010
CGTGCCGGAGGATGTGGTTTCTATTTCGCAATCCAGTCTGACTCAACCATTCCAGTTTGGAAAATGATCTCCGACGACTTCCCATATATGACCTGCAGAATGATACAATCTTTACCCGAAGGCGATCATCTAAGCTGGCTTCGTCAAACAGAAAGTACCCAACTCGAACAACAAATGATCGAAAACACCCTTGACTCTCACGAATCTGTACCGTCGGTTCTAAAGAAAGAATTTCAGGCACTCATCACAAACAAAGCTCAAGCTAACGACCAGCGATGGCTCGATCTGTTCGCAAAGGCAATCGAAACCGATCGAGGCCTGACACGCAATCTACTCGATGCCCCCCTGATGTTTGTAAAGCGCCAACCCTATGATGCAGCACACATCTACGACGATTACATCGAGTGGCACCCCGGAGGTGGTATCTATATAATAGAAAATCCCGCCGCGCCAATTAGTGAACGAAAGATCAGACCCATTATCGATCCGGCAACACCCGAAACTCTCGGCGTAGGTGTCTATCGCGATCCCGATCTCTCATGGGACGCAAAAAAAATCGTCTTCGCATTCAAGGGCTCCGAACAAGGTGACACCAGCATCTACGAAATCCGAATCGATGGCACCGGACTGCGAAGACTCACACAACCGGGCCTGGTACAATGCTCGCACGACAACGAACACCCGGGACAAAAATGCACACAATATGCCTGCACAAAACAGATGCCCGTAAGAGCGATCGGAAAAGGATGGCACGACATCACACCGGCCTATCTACCCGACGGAAGAATCGTATTTACCTCCACACGCCCAGCCGGACGAGTACCATGCTTCAACTCCGCCGTCGATACCCTGCACATCATGGACCCCGACGGCAGGAACGTACGCTGCATCTCGGTAAACAACGTAAACGAATTCGATCCCGCCGTACTACCCGACGGAAGAATCCTCTTCGGACGATGGGAATACGTGGACAAAACAGCCCTCTACATGCAGAGTCTATGGACAATCTTCCCCGATGGTACAAACGAAACCGCACTGTTCGCCAACAACCTCGCCAAACCGACCGCCCTTCTCGACGCACGCGCAGTACCCAACTCAAACCTCGTAGTCGCAGCCCTTACCCCGCACAACGGACAAGCCGTCGGCGCAATAGCAATAATAGATCCCCGTCTCGGAAAAAACGACCTAAACGCCGTAACAAATTTCACACCCAAGTACCCGACCGAAATGGATCAGGGCCTAAAACGCGGTCCCTCGGACCCCTGGGCCATCTCGAAAGACTACATCCTGATCGCAAACAACGATCCCGAAAACGGACCACACGGAGTTATCGAACTCATCAGCCGATTCGGACACCGCGAACTCGTTCACTCCGATTCCGAATACTCATGCTACTCGCCAATACTCGTAAAACCGCGACCTGCCCCTGGAAAAATAGCAGACATAGCCGCCCCGGCTACCGAACCAGCCACTTTCTTCGTGCGCGACATCTATCGAGGCCTAACCGGTGTAAAGAAAGGCCAGGTCAAGTCACTGCGTATCATCGAAGAAACCACAAGAGTCAGCGGCATACCCGGCGGAGGAAGATGGTGGAATCAGGCATTCCTCGTAAGCTGGCAGGGAGCATATACCGTTAAAAATATCCTCGGCACTGTCCCGGTACATCCCGACGGATCGGCTTATTTCGAGGCCCCGCCAGGAAGAGCACTTTACTTTTCCGCACTCGATGAAAACGGCGCCGAAATCCAGCGCATGCGAACTTTCGTAAAAGCTGCCCCCGGTGTCACTCGCTCGTGCATCGGCTGCCACGAAACAAAAATGTCCGCACCGGCAAACCACATTCGCTCAATGGCCAATAACTACCCACCCGCAAAACCAACGCCCGAATCATGGGGAAGCGGATTCGTTGATTATCCTACGATGATCCAGCCGATCCTCGACGAGCACTGCCTATCATGTCACGGCGGCCAAAAAGGAATCAAAGCCGGAATAGACCTCTCCGGAGGATGGACATGGGCATTTAACATCAGCTATGAAACACTCATAAAGAACACGCTTGTCGGATTTCTGAACTGCCACAACAGCAGCGTAAATACCTCCGATTTCCAACCACCCGGAACATACGGATCAGGTGCCGCACCACTGACACAACTGCTACTCTCAGGACACAATGACAGAATACCCAAAATCACAAAAAAACAGCGGGAATTAATATTCGCATGGATGGACACAAACAGCAACTACTACGGAACATGGAACTGGAGCGAATACGCCACATGCAGCCAGATATTCGAAACAGCAAAGGCACTCACCGAAACAATGGAAAAAGCAAACTGCACAAGCTGCCACGAACCACAAATTGGAAACGACTGGATCAACCTGCGACGTCCCGAGCTAAGCAGAATCCTACGAGCCCCGCTACAAACCGAAAAAAATGGCTTCGGACTCGCATGGTGCAGAGACAGAAAAGCAAGAAAGGTAATGACACTCGTAAACCAATCGCACCAGCCGCCGGATGTATTCAATCCAAAAAAGACCACACCCCCGGACCCAGCCGGCAAGCCGAAAATAAGCTTCGCTTCAACACAAGATTCCAGCTACCTCAAAATGCTCCAAATCATACAACAAGGACGACAACTCGCACTTGATCGAACCAGGGTGGACATGCCCGGAGCAAAAATAAATCCCGGCCTCTGTCGTTACCTGGTCCCGCTACCGATACCGGAAAAATTGCCGCCACTAAAAGCCAAATCCATCAATGGCAAAAATATACAACTAAGCTGGCAGCGATCAGCTGAGACGATAGGACTGACTTTCGAACTGCACCGAGCAAACCATCCGAACTTCGATCCATCACCAGATACCCTCTCAGCGATAACCACAATGTTCAAATACCATGACGAAGAACCAGAACCGGGAAAAAATCATTACGCTCTCGTTGCACTCTCGAACGGAAAACGCAGCAAACCAGTTTACACCTCCGTCCCGGAATTCTGAACCGCATCTTGGTGGATTTTACGAACAAAGGAGATTGAACAAATACAACTACCTAATCAGCTTCCTCAATACTCAATGACTGGACCGGACACAGGTAAGCACAAGCGCCACAGCCAATGCATTTATCGGACAACTTGTTAAAAGGCGTTTGCACCTTACGCGTTGCGCCTCTGCCGGAAAAACTTTGAGCATGACGCTGGCTCACTTCAGAACACGCACGGACACACAAACCACATAAAATACAGTTCTCTTTCTTCTTGAGTGTAATTCGGCTCTCTGTCACCCCATATTCGCCTGCAAGTTTCTTAATCCTTTCGGCATCGGGACAGCGGGCCAGCAAAAGCTCAAATATAATCTTTCGGGATCGTTTGACACGCTCGGTATCGGTTTTAACTTTTAAGCCTTCACTGACCTTATATACACATGAAGCCTCGAGTCCAGGACGACCGCCTCCAACTATTTCAACAAGACAAAGACGGCAAGCGCCATAAGGTGTTAAATCCTTATGATAGCACAACGTAGGTATCGGTATCTCTTGTTCAAGGGCAACTTCAAGAATCGTTTTGCCTTCTTCAACCTCTAATTCGATGTCGTTAATCGTAAAATTCACCATAAAAATACACCCTCAAAAATCAGGCCCTTATAAACTTTCTACACTTTATGTTATGCACTATCCAAATGAATCAAAATGATAACTTTGACCTTCTATTTTATAATCAAGCACAAATTGCACCGACGGATTACCCGCAATCAGGGCCGCCATTGTCGCCGAAATATCACCTATCGGCCTCATATCAGGGTGCTTCGGATCAAATGTGGCAGTCACCCGGGTACCCTTTCCTTCTTCGGACTCTATTGACATTTCACCGCCGGCCTCCTGCGCAGACTGACAAAGCAACGCCAGACCCAAACCAACTTCTTTACCTTCTTTCGTCGTAAAAAACGGATCCATAATCTTTTCTACTGTTTCTTTATCAATACCCTTACCATCATCTTCGATGCAAAGGGTCAACTTGTCATTGCTTTGGTCTTCAACTAATTCAATAACTACCTTCTTACAACCTGCTCTGACTGAATTCTCAGCAATATCAAGGATATGTAACGATAAATCTTCCATCTATTTACTGACTCAAACTGACAAAATTGGCTTTATATTTTAATGTAAGTAATTGTAATATATTACGTTACAACAATCGCAATAAAACAGTCTCGGACGCAGACCGAATCCACAATTTTTCATTTTTACTTTTAATTTTTAACTTTTTAAACTAACCTCTCTCCCGTCAATACCCTCAAAAGCCATCGCCACTTCCGAATACGAAGGGCAACTTAGGGTAAATGTCGTCGCTACTTTACCAACGTCTGCCAAAAAATGCGAATCTGACGATTGAACCAGCGGCAGGCCATAACTCTCATAATTGCCGATTTCACTCGCCCCGCATCGCCACGACAATTCCAATCCATCCAACGCCAAATCTTCCGGAACAAAACCCAACTGACCGATCAGACTAAATGACTCGCGGTCAATATGCGAAGCAATTGCCAACCCACCAAGGCCATGAACCAACTCAACAACCTTCTCTATACCAAGCGTAGTCGAACCAATAAGCAGCTTACCGGTTGATCCGATTATCTTGTCATTCTCATCCGCTATCAACTGCTCGCCAAAATAACTTTCATCGTTCTCGCCTGGCAAATGCTCATAGACTATATTCTGCATCTCAAGCAAAGCTACGTCATCTTCAAAAAACGCAAGAACATGAACTTCCTCACTCGTGCATATCTCCATTCCACCAAGAACTTCCACACCTTCTCTCTGGCCCGCTTTTTTCACTGCTATAACATTTTCCGCAGAATTGTGATCGCAGATACCTATCGCATCAAGATTCAATTCCCGCGCACGTTTGACTATCGCTGCAGGAAGCATCTCGCCTTCGCCGCAGGGGGATAAACAACTGTGGATATGCAAATCCATCTTAAAGTCCTTCAGCATCGCTCTTGATTCCGGAAAGTCCCATAGAATACAATTTACCGCTCAGTTCGAACGCACCCATTTCACTTACCAGTATGGGGACACACTTCTCCTGGGCCTTGGCGATCGTTTTGGATTCTGGCTCTCGGCTATTAATTATTATAATCCCAGCCAAACCTTTCATGCTCGCTATCGCAACAATGTTCGGGTGAATCTGCAATGTTATCCACACATAATTCTCGTCGCTATTGGCCAGAACATCACTGAGCATATCGCTCACATACCCATTCACTACTTCGACATCGAGCTTATCTTCGCAGCAACATACCTTCAAATTAAACTTCTCTACTATCTCTTTTAATCTCATTTTATTAACCCGCCTTTGATTGAGATTGGACATCTTTAATATCAATGCTGATTGTCAGATGCGTTCCTTGCCCAACCTTGGACCTTAAATTCATTTCGTCAGCACATTTTTTTATATTAACCAAACCCATTCCTGCTCCAAAACCAAGCTCACGCACCCACTCCGAAGCGGTTGAATATCCAGGTCGCATTGCCTTTTCGATATCTTCGATCCCTGGTCCTGAATCGCTAACACAAATATTAATCTGATCTGGACCTACCTGAACAATTACATCACCTCCGTTAGTATAAATCACAACATTCATTTCCGCTTCATACGATGCAATCGCTGCTCGGCGTACGATTTGAGGATGTATTCCAAGCCGCTGAAGCGTCTTTTTAAGACCGCTCGAGGCCTCACCGGCACGGTCAAAGTCCTGGCCCTTTATATGAGATTGAAAGGTCAATAGGACTTTGTCAGCTACAATATCTTCAAATATATGACTTGCACGATAGCGGTGAATCTCTTCCTCATGATAATCGATTTCTAACTTTTGAAGCAGCCTTTCAACAATATTGCCATTTGTAACTATGCCAACCAGTTTTCCGTTTCGGCGATCGATAACCGGAAAACGTCCGAAACCAGTCTTCTCAAGCTTGCCTACTGCATGAATCAACGGATCATCAGAGTACAATGTCTGGATTTCAACGGTCATCTTGTCTTTTATAGTACAGTCTTCGCCCCCACTCGCCAGCCAGTTGATGAAATCTTCGATACTTATAAGACCTACCATCTCCTCGCTATTATCAGATGCCATTACTGGGACACCCGAGATACGTTTGCTCCGCAAAATATCCCCCAGCTCGCTCATCGAAGTCTCAGTCGTCGTCGTAATCAGGTTCTTACTCATGGTATCGGCTACACAAAGCTCATATACCAACTCCTGGACTTTGCTGAACTCTTTTTGGTGTTCATTTGGATTCATAAATACCCTGAAGACCTTTCACATAAAGCCGACCGCAAGACTCATACATCGAAAACTTAGTGGCCAAAAGTGGAATCTTTTTAGCTTCGGCCAGATCTATTGTCTCTTTAGGCGGTCGTTTACCACGAACAAAACAAACGCAGTTGATCTCGGCCATCTCGGCAGTACGAACTACCTGGGGATTCGATAGACCGGTCAGAAGTACCGAGTCAGAATGAATAAAAGCAAGTACGTCACTCATAAGATCGGATCCACAGACCATGCTCACCTCTTTGGACAGAAACTCTTCTCCCGTGAGAACTTCCGCCTCTAATATCTCTTTCAATTCGTCCAGTTTCATTTTGTCCCGCACCTTGATCTTTGTCATTCTACTATTATAGCTCCGAACTTGCACGCTTCCTTACATAAACCGCATTTAATACACTTTTCCTGATCAATCTTGTGAACTTCTTTGCGCTCCCCAAAAGCTGCTTCCGTGGGACATACCCTCGCACAGGCTGTACAACCCGTACATTGTTCCTCATCGATTGTATAACTGATTAAAGCCTTGCATACCTTTGCGGGACATTTCTTCTCTCGTATATGCATCTCATATTCTTCTCTGAAATAACGCATACTACTTAGAACAGGATTTGGCAAAGTTTGGCCCAATCCACACATCGAGGCGTCTTTAACCGCTTCACTAATTTCTTCGAGAAGCTCCAGATCCTGCTCCTCGCCTTCACCATTGCAGATTTTTTCGATAATTTCAAGAAGGGCAACCGCACCTTCTCGGCAGGAAGAACACTTTCCACAGGACTCATCGCTCGTAAATACAAGAAAATATTTTGCGATATCGACTATGCAAGTATCTTCATCCATCACAATCATACCACCTGAACCCATTATGGAGTTGGCTTCGGCCAATCGTTCATAATCTACCGGTAAGTCAAGCAAACTTGCCGGAATACAACCGCCTGATGGACCACCCGTTTGCACAGCTTTAAACTTCTTTCCGTTGGGAATACCTCCGCCAATATCGAATATGATCCTCCTTAACGTAGTACCCATAAGAACTTCTATTAATCCTGTATTCATTATCTTACCGACCAGCGAGAACACCTTCGTTCCATGACTCTTTTCGGTGCCTATACCGGCAAACCAATCTGCTCCACGGTTAATTATGGACGGAATGGTTGCCCAGGTTTCCACGTTGTTAATATTGGTAGGACATTCCCAAAGACCAGATTGGGCAGGATACGGAGGCCTCTGAGTTGGCTCAGGAGGACGACCTTCAATAGATGCCATCAGTGATGTCTCCTCGCCACAGATAAATGCACCTGCACCTTGCTCGATATGAATATCAAAACTAAACTCTGTATTGAATATATTATCTCCAATAAGACCGTATTCACGTGCCTGCTTGATCGCAATCTGCAACCTTTCCCTGGCAAGAGGATACTCGGCCCTGATATAAACATACCCTTCTGTAGCTCCTATCCCTCGTGCTCCTATCAGCATCCCTTCAAGCACGGAATGCGGGTCTGATTCAACTATGCTTCGGTCCATGTATGCGCCGGGGTCTCCCTCATCCGCATTACATATCACATAGTGAACCTCTCCGGGAGATCTCCTGCAAAAATCCCACTTAATACCTGTCGGAAAACCACCACCACCACGTCCCCGGAGACCTGATTGCTTGACCTCGTTTATTATATCCTCCGGGCTCATCTTTGTCAGAGCCTTTGCCAGGGCCTTGTAACCATCTCTCGCTATATATTCATCAATTTGCTCAGGATCTATTAATCCTCTGTTCTTAAGTGTAACCAGGGTCTGGTGGGCAAAAAAACCAATGTCTTTTATCAGTGGGATAACAACCTTGTCATCGGATGGCTTGAACATAAGCTTTTCCACAGGCCTGCCTTTGAGGAAATGTTCCTCTACAAGGTAAGGAATCACATCTTCGGTCAAACTGTGATAAAATATCCCCTCAGGCATGACGGTTATTATTGGGCCAACCGCGCAAAAACCGTTACATCCAGTCATTACAACCGAAACTTCTTTATCCAGCCCCTGTTTCGATAGTTCCCGGTCCAATGCTTCCTTTATTTTGAATGACTGGGTAGAAACACAAGCTGTTCCAGCACAGAGCATTAAATGAATCCGGTATCTGTTCGTAGTCTGTTCACTCATAAATCTTGCTTTCTTTTATCAAACCTAAACTCACACAAGCCCAACAATCACTCAAATCATTCAGGATAATTTCTCACTACCTTTGGCCAGAGCATATTCTTTAACTATATTTCCACCCATAACATGCTCCTTCAGTATCCTGCAAATCTTGTCTGGAGTCAAATCAACGTATTTAATCGGCGCCTCACCTTTCAACTCCACGGTAGCCATCGGTTCCCTGCTACACAAACCGGCACATCCCGAACTTGTTAAAATAACATCTTCAATCTTATTCTTCTCGAACTCATCCAGCAGTACATTCATTATCTTCCTCGCACCCGAAGCAATCCCGCAAGTGCTCATATGAACGGTTATTTTAGCCTTACCTGCTCCCTCACGCAGTAAGGTCGTTTTTCGTGTCATCAAACTGATTTTGTCTAAATCCTCAACTGTTAGCTTCTTCATGATTTAGGCTTCCTTATACTGCTTAATCAATTTCAGTACCTTCTTTTTGGTCATCAGCCCATGTATATCGTCATTGATCTTCAATACAGGTGCCAGACCACAGCAACCGATACACATGACAGCTTCGAGAGTGAAAAGCTTATCTTCGGTGGTCTCGCCCATTGTTATTCCGAGTTCTCTCTCAAAGGTCGAAAGAATATCAGAAGCTCCTTTTACATGACAAGCAGTTCCCAAACAGATGTTTATTATATATTTCCCCCTTGGTTCAAGACTAAACGCATTATAAAAAGTAGCTACACGGTAAATCTCACTCAAAGGCATATCGATAGCCTTAGATGTCAAACGCAAAACAGGCTCCGGCAAATAACGAAATGTAGTGTCGATACGCTGAAGAATCGGAACTATTGCGCCAGGAGCACCACTATACTCTTCCAGAATTGCTTCTACTTTTTCTTTGTCATCTGGGGCTATTTTCGTTATTGCTGCTTCAGTGGAAAAACTATCCCGACCGTCTTTGATAAATTTCCAGCGAAGTTTCGGATCAAAAGTCTTGTTTTTGACTATACCCCTGACCGTAGTCAAAAAGTCCGGGATGAAAACCTCAATATCTTCTTTGACCTTGACCTGACACGCAAGACGCATACCCGAACGGTTCTCCTCACGGCTCATAAATATTTCTTCTGTAGGAAGTATTTCACCCCCTCCGCTCAAAAGACGAACCTTGCAGTAACCACAACTGGCTTTGCCCGCACATGAGGAGGTAATGTTGATATCATGAGACGTCAGGTCCGAATGTAAAAAACCACCTCCTTCAACCGTAAATTCCCGGGCCTCTCCTTCCTGATGAACCGTTATCTTGCACTCGCCGTAATTCACAAGCAAACGGTCAGCTATAGAAAGTAATATTGTAATAACAAGGAGAATCAAACTAATTATTAGAACTGGTATAAAACTCATAGAAATTCACTACCTAAAACTTATTTTATATCAACCATTCCACCGAAGCCCAAAAACGCCAACGCGATTATTCCCGCGATAATCATTATGATACCAGGACCGGCAAGACCCTTGGGAATATCACCGATCAGCTTTAGCTTTTCATTTATTGCCGCAACTATCATTATAGCGAGCATCCAACCGACCGCCGAACCGAAAGAAAACACAACCGTCGCTACGAAAGAATAATCACGCAATACCATAAAAAGTGACACCGCCAACACCGTACAATTTACCGTTATCAGAGGGAGAAATATGCCAAATGAAGCCTGCAACGCCGGAAAGAAACGCTCCATTATCATTTCCACAAGCTGAACCGATGCCGCTATCACAATGATAAATACAATATAATAGATCAGAGTACTTCCCGTCGGAACAAGGATCAAGTGATAAATAGGCCAGTTCACCGCCGCTGTCAGTGTTACTACAAAAATCACCGCCACACTCATCCCAAGGGCTGTCTTCGTACTCCGCGAAAGAGATACAAAAGGGCACATACCCAACAAATAAGTCAACGCCATATTGTGGGTTAAAATCGCTGCTACAAATATTGTTAATAATTGTGCCATCTAATATTATTCCTCCTCACTCTTGCCTTCTGCAATCGTGCGTGATATCCATAACGTTACCCCTAAAACGAAAAACGCACCCGGAGCCATCGACATTACAACCCAGTTCTCCCAACCCGACGGTGTTACACGAAAACCAAGTAACGTGCCAAAACCAAGCACTTCACGAACTACCGCAATTGCAACAAGCGTATATGTATAACTCAAACCATTCGCAACCGCATCGATAACCGAAAGACGAATATTGTTCTGAATATAAAACGCTTCCGCCCTGCCCATGATTATACAATTGGTAATAATAAGACCGACATAAGGACCAAGAGCCTCGCTGATAACCGGCGTAAAAGCATCCAGAAACTTCTGCACAATGATCACAAACGATGCTATCACTATCATGTACGTTATTATCCGAACACGCTGAGGAATCAAAGAACGCATCCACGATATGAAAACTGCCGTCGCAATTAATACAAACGTCACACCCACACCCATAGCGATAGCGTTCTCGACCTTATTACTTACCGCTAAGGCCGAACATATACCAAGGCATGCCGAAAAGATCGGATGCTCGCGCCAGATACCCTTCTTGGCCGTCTTATAACCCTCGGCACCTAAATACTTCTTAAGGATCATTTCGTTATTGTTCCCTTAATAGCTGGTACATATTTCTTCGATTCTTTGTTCAATATTTCCTCCAGTGCCATACAACTCAACGTAGCACCGCTTATACCGTCAATTTCGTTAACACCACTGGCCTTACCAGGAGACCGTATCCTGAATAAAGGAAAAAGCTTCTTGCCTTTGAACTGATTCAGAAATGGGGCTTCGCCGATCCTACCGCCCAAGCCCGGTGTTTCTTCCTGGTGGATAATGGTGATACCCTTGATCGTCTCAAGATCCTTATCGAGCGCAATCGCGCCGTGAACCGGACCCTGCAATCCCGATCCATGAAATTCGAAAACTACCTTACCGTCAGACATAACGTAATACTTCTTCAACTCGTCCTCGGTGGCACCTTTTTCCTGGAGTTCGTCGGGAAAGATCTTTTCTTGCACTTCACTCGAAAATACCGACTCACGAGTATCTTCGCTATAATCGATTCCTGCCGCCGTCAGTACACTCTCTTGCAACTTCTTGACCTTGTTCTTAGCTATATAAGGTGCCGTAATTGCGTCAACACTCACAAGGGCAGTTGTCAATGACGCTCCGAGAACAAGAACAAACACGATCATCTTTATTTTATCTTTCATGCCTTCGCCGGTCTATATTTGAACAATAAAACTACCTGATCAATCAGCGGTGTAAACCCGTTCATAATCACAATACTAAACATAACTCCCTCGACGTATCCGGTAAAACTACGTATCAAAACAGTCAGCACGCCGCAAAGGATACCGAACGTCAATTTACCCGCGTTCGTAAAAGGAGACGTCACAGGGTCCGTTGCCATAAAGAACGCCCCGAACAGAAGCCCACCCGACAACAACTGGAAGCCCGCCGGAGCTATACTTTTAGGCAGAAAGTGGTTCCCGATCAACCCAAACAAAAGAACCGAACCCAGATAGGTCACAGGAACTCGCCAGTTACCGACTTTCGTCAACAACAAAAACACTCCGCCAAGAATTATCGCAATCCTGCACGTCTCACCCATACTCCCAGCCGTTTCACCGACAAGAAGATCATGAACAGAAGGCATAACATGCATGGTCTTATAAACCGACAATGGCGTCGCCGATGTTATAGCGTCCGAATGAGGCATCTGCCAATTGGTCGTCATTATCGCAGGAAACGCGATGGTAATGAAAAGCCGCCCAACAAGTGCCGGATTAAATATATTACGACCAGTACCACCGAACATCTCTTTACCGAACAACACACCGAAAATAACACCTACCGCAACAACCCAAAGAGGCGTCGTCGGCGGAAGCACAAGAGGAAATATAAGGCCAGTTACAAGAAAACCTTCGTGAATTTCATGCTTGCGAATCGATGCAAAAACAAACTCCACCGCAAAACCCGATGCGTAAGATACAACGATAATCATTATCGCCCTGAATCCGTAGAAATATACAGATGCCAAAGCAGCCGGAACTATCGCAGCTATCGCACACGACATATAGCGCTTCGTATCGATAGCGCTGACCATGTGCGGGGCCATTTCCGTCGTTTCACCGGGACCGAACGCAGCCGCATCGACCGCATCGATAAGAGGCTTAAATTTATTAAATGCCTTTACTTCGTATATCTTATCGAGAACTAATCTGACAAGTTTCATCTATTCAAACACCTCTGTACTACTACAGTTCTAAACAATTATCGCAAAAAACAACAAAACAGTCTCGGCTATAGGCCGAATCCATAGTTTTTACTTTTCACTTATAACTTATAACTTATAACTTATAACTTATAACTTATAACTTATAACTTTTAACTTCTAAGCTCTCGTACTTTTCAACGCCTTTAAGAGATACGCTCGGCGAGGGAAGCTCGAATCCTTCCTCGGCCAGTTTAACCTTACCTTCACTGATAAACTGTGCTAAGTGAATCTTCGAAGGACAAACATAATTACACAAGTTGCATTCGATACACTTGAATATCTTAAAAGTCAAAAGAGACTCATCGATAATTTCCCTCTCGACATAATGAAAAAGATGATGTGGAATTATACCAACCGGACATGCAGATTCGCAAAATCCGCAAAATATACAAGGACGCTGCTCACCTTTTACGTTGGTCCCGCAAGTCTTTTGGAACATCGTACTGCCCTTCTTGAATATCCTCGAAAAACTCGTACGGGCATAAGCGTCTTTCTTAAAACCCGGAAGGGCAAAAGCAAGAAACTCACGTTCCCTTTCTTCGACAAGCGTGATTATTGACTTTATAGATCGATCAATAGGCAAAGATAAATCCGAAAAACTCTCTCCGGTCATGGGACTGTCCATTACAAACCGCAATTCTTTTCCTGAATCGATCTTACCCTTAACAACATCCTCTAACGAACTACCCACACGCACTTTAACATGAGATGGTTCCCTAAATCCAGGACCGCACAAAGCTATGGTTCTCTCGATAAAAGGCTTCCCCTCGACCACCGCCTCATAAACATGCAATACCGACTGAATATCCAGCACAATCACACCAATATTCGCCGCCAAATAACCGTATGGAAATTCCCTGCCCAAAACCAGGCTTGTCAAAACTTCATCACGATCCACAGGATACTTACCAGGCAATCCAACCACGTCAACAAAATTACAGCCCGCTAACTTCTCCGACACGTCGCTAATCAGCCACTTTTGGCTATCGTCTAAAGCAACATGAAACCGCGCCTTCGGCATCAGCTTTTTCAATATCTCCAGACCCGCTACAAAATGCGACAATCCCTCTTCTTCCAAAAGAAAACCAACAGAAGGATTGTGACTTTCAGAACCAACGCCCTGCACGATAACATCTTCAACTTCTTCAGGTCCGATTACTGAACTATTAAAGCTGGTCGGAATACCACATCTTCCGCTTGAACTCGCACCGGACAGGTAAATTAACTCATTAATTGTTTCAGCCGACAACACCTCCCATTTTAATGAATGCCCCTTAAGACGCTGACAACCACCCGTTCCGTCGGATTCGATAACTATCGCGGTCGTCTCTCTCCCCAAATGTCCTATCTTCTCTATCTCAAATACGGTACCATTCACCGAACTGTGCACAGGGCTCGAAACTGATTCATCATCCCTGCCGATTATCTCACCCGCTGAAACCTTTTGACCGACCTCGACAACAGAAGAAACCTCATTCCCAAAGCCTTGCCGCAATGGAATCCTCACCCGCCCGGGAATACCTAATTGCTTCGACTCGCCATCGGGCTGACCCGCAAAATTCACAAACTCATAACCAGAAGAGAATTTCTTATATTTTAGTATCATTCTTGATAGCTTCTCTAACTTGCAAATTCATATTTAATTAATTAAGCCGACTTATTAATATCTCAAAACAAGTCGAAACAATCTTGAATCTCACAACTGCCAGACAAATTAAACTGGCTTGCACCTATTGTTAACCAACTCCAGGCCCGATTATACTAACTGCCCTAACTAAAACATAATACGGGTATCAAACTAAAAAATTATTTTAGCATCAAAAACGAAAAAAGTCTAATCCCAAAATACTCCCGCCAAGGGCTAAAACCTTCGATTTTGCTCTAATTTAGGCTACTTTCTTGATTTTGAGAACTCTCCTGATACTCAGACTTCGATTCTTTAAAGCCGTCTAAAAACTATAAATTTAAACTACTAATTAAAGGCATAACTCGTTTTGCCACAATAAACACCGCTTAGCTTATTCTCAATGCACAAACTACACGCTTAAAAAAAACTATACAAATCCTACGGAAATTGTTCGTCATGAGTTACTTTCTCTCGAAATATCTGAAAAAATACACTGACTTTCTCATTTAAGAGAATTATCTTTTTTTCATATTTATCTAAATATATTCTTGCTGGAAATCAAAATCGAAACCTATGCTTTCTTTCTTCAATCAAACTAAAATACTTGTGTGTGACCATCAACTAAAATATCATATGACTGATTCGGAACTTGAGTTAAATTGGTTTATAGGGATAACTGATATAATGTTTATAGATAACTTCATTTCAAAATATAGCACGCGATTAGCTAAGAGATACTTGACATTCGAACAATCTTCAAAAATACCACAACCATATCCCGGAAACAACAACTCATATCTTCTCTACATACACATACCTTTCTGCGAGCAACTCTGTCCTTATTGTTCCTTTTTCAGGATAGAATACGAGCCTTCTCTCGCTTCAAAATATTTTGACGCACTCGAAAATGAAATCAAACGTTATAAAAATCTTGGATACAATTTCGATGCCGTTTACATCGGAGGAGGAACACCAACTATAATGCCGAACAAACTCGCTCGGATTATTGAGTGCATAAGAAACAATTGGAATATCAAACAACTCTCAGTGGAAACAAACCCAAATCACTTGAAACCGGATATAATCAAAATCCTCAAAGATGCCGGAACAAATCGGCTTTCAATAGGAGTCCAGACTTTTAATAACGAAATACTTGAAAGTATTCAGAGACTCGAAATATATGGCACCGGTGAAGAAATTAAGAAAAAGATTTCTTCTGTTGTGGGAATCTTTGATACGATTAACATAGATATGATCTTTAATTTCCCAAAACAAAACGAGCGGATGCTCTCGGAAGATATTGATTTTATCAATAATATCCGAGCCGACCAGATCACCTATTACCCCTTAATCGCATCGGAATCAAAAAGAATGGAACTCACCGAAAAATGCGGCAATATAGACTACAAAAATGAAAAAAGATTATACAAATACCTTGCCCGCCAGTTGGCCGACAACTACAAACAGGAATCAATCTGGTGCTTCTCGAAGAAAAAAGGATTGATAGACGAGTACATAGTTGACCATAACGAGTATATCGGAATCGGAGCCGGAGCAATGGGCTATATCCGAGGAACATTATATTTCAACACCTTTTCAATTGAACAATATATCGGAATGGCAAACAAAAACATCCCAACTGTCACTGCCACCAGAAAGTTTTCACATATCGAGAGGGTGAGATTTCATTTCCTGTTGAATTTGCTCGCCGGCAATTTAAACTTTCCCGATATGAAACAAAAATTCGGAACACTCTTCAAATTCGCACTGGCAAGGGAATTATTATTCTTTACCGCAAACGGTGCAATAACCTTCAAAAACAACTCCATCAAATTAACACCCAGAGGCCAATATTACTGGGTAATTCTAATGAGATCCCTTTTCTCCGTAGTAGGCGACTACAGGCAAACGCAAATGTCTTTGAATACCCTCACAAACGAAAACATATACGATTCGTAAAAAAATCGAAACAGTCTCGGCCAAAGACCGAATCCACAGTTTTTCCTTTTTACTTTTAACTTTTTACTTCTCATACTAACTACTACGCTCACGTTTGAGACTATCGATCCCCAACTCGTCTATCTTCCTGTAAAGACTCGACAGACCGACACCAAGGGCCTTGGCCGCTTCGACCTTGTTCCAGTCGTATTTACTCAGAACTCGATATATATACTCCCTTTCGTAGGCCTTGACCGCAATCTGAAGACTATCGTCATCCTCGTCAGAAACCACGCCGACCGTCCCGATCAATCCTATGTCGGAAGTCTTAATAATATCGTCCTCCGCAAATATCACCGCACGCTCGATCACGTTCTGCATCTCACGAATATTCCCCTTCCAATCGTAGCTCATCAAAAGACGCATAACTTCGTCGCTGACACCCACAACCTGCTTGCCCATCTGCAAATTGTATTTGCCAATAAAATGATCCACAAGCAGAGGAATGTCATCCTTTCGCTCACGCAATGAAGGCAAAACAATGCCCACAACATTCATCCGGTAATAAAGGTCCTCACGAAAAAGACCCGCCTTGATCTCCTCCGGAAGATCCTTGTTCGTCGCCGCTACAAGTCGAAGGTCAATATCGACCGCCTCGGTAGAACCGATTGGAGTTATCTGGCGATGCTCAACCGCACGAAGAAGCTTAACCTGGCAGCTCATCGGCATATGACCGATCTCGTCGAGAAACAAGGTACCACCGCGAGCGCACTCGAACAAACCCTTCTTGTCCTCGACCGCTGAAGTGAAACTGCCCTTCTTATGACCGAACAACTCGCTCTCCAGAAGTGCCTCAGGAATAGCGCCGCAGTTCACCGCGATAAAACGTTTATCGTGCGTGGTGCTCAGTGAGTGAATCGCCCTGGCGACAAGTTCCTTACCAGTACCGCTCGCTCCCGTTATCAGAATATTGCTACGAGTCGGAGCAACCTTGCGAATCATAGAAAATATCTCCTCCATAGGAGCGCTTTTTCCGATTATCTGGCTGATATCGAAACTGCCCCCAAGCTCACGCTTTAGTTGCTCGTTCTCCTGCTTAAGTTCAAGATACTTCATATGACGATTAATCTTCATTAGAATATCATCGAACATCACAGGCTTCATTACATAATCGCAAGCGCCAAGAGTAATCGCCTCGACCGCCATCTCAACTGTACCAAATGCCGTTACCATTATCACACGGGTCTCTGGACGGACATTCATTATCTCGCGAAGAACCTTGATTCCGTCGGCACCGGGCATCTGGATATCAAGTATCGCAACCGCATAAGGCTTACGCATTATCTGGTTGATCGCTGACAGTCCGTCACCAACAGCTGTCACTTCAAAACCTTCCTCACGCATAATCTTCGCCAGTGTCTCGCGAAAAGTCACCTCATCGTCGGCTAATAGTATTTCGTTGGCCATATAAACAACACCTTATAAAAATTATCATTTCATACTAACCGAACACGGATTTAATGTTAACGTAAGTGATTGCAATGTACCACGTTACAAAAATCCACAAATAATCAATTCAAAGCCTGTAGCATGGGCAACTTGTTGCCCATCCTGATTCTTAACTCTTACCACTTACTACTTACTACTTACCACTTACCACTTACCACTTACCACTTACCACTTACTACTTACCACTTACTACTTACCACTTACTACTTACCACTTACTACTTACCACTTACCACTTAACTCTTACCACTTACTACTTACCACTTTTTTACTTTTAATTTATGACTTCGTCTTCACCGCCGATAAGGTGCTTCTTCGGACGACGCGGAATACGAATTATAACTGTCGTACCAACACCCGGCTCCGATTCCATCGTTATAGTTCCGTCAATCTCGGATACAAGGTTATAACTTATAAAAAGACCAAGACCGGTACCCTTGCCGATCTCCTTCGTAGTAAAAAACGACTCGAATGCTCGACGGCACACCTCCGGCTTCATACCAATACCGGTATCACTTATACGGATTTCTATCATTCCATCCTTAAATTCGCGACGAATTCCAAGAACATGTTCATGATCGCCACCCTTGGCATTCATTGCATCAAGAGCGTTGATCAGAACATTGATTATTACCTGCTCGAAATGTTGTGGATTAAGCCATACCGTCGGAAGATCTGGACAAGGCTCATTCCGAATCGATACCGATTTAGCGCGGCGATCGAAATTAATCAAAGATAGTGTATTATCGATCAGCTCACTGACATCAACCCATTTGTAATCACCCGTTGCTGGACGGGCAAGTGACAGCATACGCTTCAAAATATTCGATATCCGGTTCACATTGTGTTCGATTATAAGAAGCTGCTCCTTTTGCTCATGGGTCTCGACCTTACGGGCAAGATACTGGGCGACAGATGACAAACTCGCCAAAGGATTACCGATCTCATGAGCGATACCTGTCGCCATCTGACCGATTGCAACCATCTTCTCACGCTGAGCCATCTCAATCCGGGACATCTTGAGCATCTCATTGATCTCCGTAACCTCTTCAGTACGTTCAAGAAGATCACGCTCAAGCCGCTTATGCTCGGTTACGTCCTCACCCACGATAACATATCCGATCCGGCTTCCCGATATTCCAGCGACCGGACAACTCTTGACTTCGATATTACGCTCTTGCGAACCCTCGGAAACCGGATTGATCTTTATCGTACCTTCATCAGCACCGCCTACATTATTCAAAAGATTCCGGATATGATCCGAAAGTGGACCGGGAAATTCATCATAAGAACTCTCTTCGCCTTCTTGATTACTCTTCCACAATCGAGCCGCTGGATTACAGATCGCTACACGACCATCACAAGTTACGAAAACAAGACCCTCAGCCATCGCACTTATTATCGCGCGAAGAACATCATGATTACGAGCCGCCTCCATTTCCTTCGCCGTCATTCGCCGGATTACCATATGAGTAAGGTACTGAGTAAGCATCACCATCAGTACGAATGCTACAAAAGAACCAAGAACATAAACTGGATTCCGCCATAAATCCTTTTCAATTGTACCCTGTAATTGAAGAGGATAATATCCGAACAACGCACCGCCCTTCAAAGCATTCAGTGCAAGAGCGCCAAAAAGAAATATCGACGTTAGACCAAGAACAAGAGACAACTGACGAGGAAGGATAATCGTCGCTATGATCACATGAAATATATAAAATAAAAAAAATGGATTTACCACTCCACCGGAATAATGAAGAACTACTGTAACTATCACAAGGTCAATCTCGACCTGGATAAGACCTAAAACTGTATCCTTCGGACCAGCTTCCGATGCTTTTTTCGTCGCTAAAAGATAATATATGCAATTCGACAAAAAAAGGATGAAAGCACACACATAAAGAGGATAAGTACTAACAACAAGCGAATATGAAAAGGCATATCGACTAACCAAAATTACCGCTATAATACCCGCAACTGCAATCCAACGAAGACGAATAAGCCACAGTATCTGTTCGACAAGGATCTCACGACCATGCTGAGTCGGCATCTCGGAAGGTAAAATAGACGTTTCGGCTTGAGACTTCATATCCTGACTATCCAATCCTCCATCGTTAAGGAAAGTGGTTGTGCAGAAAACAGGCTACAGATTGTCATTCTGAACGAAGCGAAGCGAAGTGAAGAATCTCTTATTATGTGAAAAACTGAGATACTTCGTCCCACTTCGACGGACTCAGAATGAAAAACGCCAGAATTACCGCCCAGCAATGTCTTTTCCACTGAACATACTGAAAGTAAAAACATGGGGGCTATTACCTTAATCCTTGAATACCTATCATATTACTTCGTTTTTTTGTGATTATCAGTACAAACATTCTAAACAATCAAAATTTCCCACGCAAGAGAAATTTCCCAATTCCGGGAAATTGTCGATTTCGCACGAAAATAATGAAAAAATCCCCCATCAGATGATTCTGCATACAAAAAAAGAAAAGAGATAAATCGCTTACTCATAATGAACGAATATGGTTCCTCTTTTAACGTAAACGATTCTAAACCGGATTTCCCAGGTAAACCGCGACAAATGAACAGGATTATGATAGCATGAAGTTTATGGAGACCAGTCGAGCCAGTTTCGACCATCTGATACGGGAGAAACCAATGGCTCAAGTACGCAAGGACGCTTTTAGCTTGAGTTTTCGAGACAGATTTGATATTCTATTAGGAAAGAGGCCCATCGGCGTAGTTGTGCTAAGATATACAATGTTGTATGGGAAATCCCAGTCATAAGTTGTATTTTGATTAGGAGGAGTTGATTATGTGTCAGAGATCTTTTTTTCTAATGTTGCTTGTCTTGGTACTGGCTGCGGCCGGCGAGGCAGAGGCTGCATCCAAGCACGTAGCGGTTGGCGTAACATACAACGTCACGGGTACAGAACATTACGATAATATTCTGGTTGAAGGCACCATGGTGATCCAGAACAGCGGTCACCTGACTACCGGTCCCCAGCAAAACGATCAAGATAGAAGCAACATAAGCGGTCCGGGAGCGACCCTTATTGTCGAGCAAGGAGGTACTATCGAACTCGATCAAAGAGTGAACGCGAGTCTCGGCGGTGACTCTGCGCCCGATGCCAATATCGTTATGAACGGTGGTTTATTTAGAATCGGCAACTCGAGCAGCTTCGACGATTATGGTGATTTGAAGTTTGCCGATGACGAGGGCGACGGCGAAAACCGGATTCATTTGAACGGTGGAATTTTCTGGGCTCACCGAATCCAGGTCCAGGA
>SDBT01005538.1_pt1 | contig 21157 bp, 21 predicted proteins | sample 2277101 | NCBI WGS metagenome assembly SDBT01 (sample SAMN10404973, study PRJNA504765) | marine sediment metagenome | isolation source: marine sediment core GS10_PC15, 103 cmbsf | place: Arctic Ocean: Southern Knipovich Ridge | collected 2010
GATCAAATATCAAAAAGCCCCGATCGAAGTGACAAAATTGGAATTCTCTCAAGTTTGGCATGCGCGACATCACAATGACCAAGGCTTGCGTTGGTTGCGTGGTGTGATCAAGAAGCATTATGAATAAATTTGAGCGACAGGCTTCGGGCCTCCAGTGCCGGCCTCCAGTGCCGGGGTTAGCAAAATCAACATAACTTTAATTTTCTTGTGCTTCAGGCAAAGTTATGTTGATTTTGCTAACCCCGGCACTGTAATCTATTCTTAATTAACTTTAATCTTGCTAGGCGAACAGCCTCTTCGATCGAATCGTTTTTGCGAAGATTGCTGATAAGAGTCCGAGTGTTAATTGACGCACATGCTTTGTAAATCTTCCGAAACAATTCAGCTTGCGGATATGGCTCATTTTCATGTCCTAATCTACCTTTTGAATCAGCTTCACACGCAATTAAAAATTCCTCAAAACGATCAGGTTTTCGAAATGGATCAATCGCTCTTAACATTTTTAAAATAGTTTGCGGCGTAAGTTCAGGAAGTTTATGACAATTGCCATGATAGCGTGCGACAAGAACGGCAAGATCTTGATATTCTCGCGGCGTCTTTATACGTTTACAAAATTCTTTGACAAGCTTCATGCCTTCTTCTTCATGTCCGTGATGTTTTGGTAAAATGTCTTTCGGTGTACGCGCTTTCCCAAAATCATGACAAAGTACCGCGAAACGAGTCACGGGATCTTTTGTTAATTTGACGGCTGCTTTTAATGTTAATAATGTGTGAATGCCGGCATCAGCTTCAGGATGTTTGTCAGGTCGTTCTGGCGTACCAAACAACGCATCAATTTCTGGAAAAATAATTTTTAATGCGTTGCACTCACGTAATACCTCAATAAATTTTTCTGGATGAGGTTCGGAAAGTACACGAGAAAACTCTTGCCAAACTCTTTCGGGCACTAATTCACTTGCCTCGCCAGACTCAACAATCGTTTTCATTAACGTCATTGTTTCAGGCGCAATGTTAAAATCACCAAACTTTGCAGAAAATCGTGCGACCCGTAAAATGCGAACGGGATCTTCAGAAAAAGCTGATGAAACATGCCGAAGGATTTTCTTTTTGAGATCTTCTTGTCCATGAAAAGGATCAATCAGTTTACCATCTTTAGTTTCTGCAATTGCGTTAATGGTTAAGTCGCGACGTTTTAAATCTTCTTCAAGTGTCACATTTTTATCGGTATGAAATTCAAAACCTTTATAGCCCTTGTCGACTTTTCGCTCCGTGCGGGCAAGCGCATATTCATCACCTGTTTTTGGATGAATAAAAACAGGGAAATCTTTTCCAACTGGCTTGAATCCTTTTTTGAGCATTTCTTCTGGCGTAGAGCCAACCACCACCCAATCTTTTTCATTATGCTGGATGCCCAATAATTCGTCCCTGACTGCGCCGCCGACTAAATAAATCTTCAATGTTCTTCCTAATTTGTTAAACTATGCAAAATATTCAAGGCTGCCTTTATGTTAAAGAAATTATTCATTTTTTGCCAATACATTGTTCCACAGCATGCTTTATCCAGAGTCATCGGTTTTTTTGCCAATTGTCGAACAAAATGGTTTAAGAATCTGTTGATCGGTTGGTTTATCAAGCATTATGGTGTTGACATGAGCCTCGCAAAAGAGCTAGATTACAAAAAATACGCGACTTTTAATAAATTTTTCACCCGAGAGTTGGATTTATCAAAACGTGACATCCAAGCGGGCGGTTCTTCAATTATTTCACCTGTTGATGGGGTGATTAGTCAATTTGGCCGTATTGAAAATGACCAGCTGATGCAAGCAAAAGGAGCCTCCTATTCATTAGATAAACTTTTGGGTGGTGAAGGGGGTAAACAATATGCAAATGGCGAGTTCATCACGATTTATCTGTCGCCGCGTGATTATCATCGAGTTCATATGCCATTGTCCGGGAAATTGCTATCAATGAAATACATTCCTGGCAAGTTGTTTTCAGTGAATGCCGCAACGACAGAAGCTGTCGATGGATTATTTACAAAGAATGAGCGGATCGTTTGTGAGTTTCAAACAGTGATTGGTAACGTTGCCGTTATTATGGTTGGAGCAATGCTTGTTGCCAGTATTCATACTGCTTGGGCGGGGAAAGTGGCACCGAATCAGTCGACGGATATTCAGCATTTTAGCTATCAACAAGATGATCTGATCTTAAAACAGACTGAGGAAATGGGCTATTTCGAGCTTGGTTCGACCGTTATTTTGTTATTTCCTGAAAATACCATCAAATGGATTGATAAATTAGCGCTTAACTCTTCGATATTGATGGGCGCTTTGGTGGCAAGAATTTCAAATTTTCTGTAGGGACAGCTCGCGACTTGTTCCTACAGTTGACTTATTTATCATCAAAATAATTTTTTGTCGTAGACAGAGAAAAAAGTTTAAATTTCTTTATTTCTTAAGTTTTCCTTAAGAATTATTAGGTACAATCCGGTCTATTAATTAGTGTAGGAACTGAAGTTGAAATGATAAGCAATGGCAAATGTTCTAGGAAAGAGCATGGTAACAGTAGATTAAAAAAGTCTAGCCTGAGAATTTTTAACAGTATTAGTATGGGCAGTGCGGCTGGTTTAATTTCCGCTATACTATTGCTTTATTTTTTATTATTAGGCGCTCCTCATACAATTTTGTCGCTTAGTTTGTTATTAGATTGGATAGCCCATTTAAATGCTGATGAGCACATCATAGCCGTATTGCTTCTTCCCATTTATTTAGGCGTTTTGGTTTTTGGCGGAGGGTTGCTTGGTGCAATAATTGGTGAGCACATTAAGCAGTTATTTCATAAAGATAACAATTAGCGCCACTTTGATTATTTAATAGATACATGCCCATCGTATTTCGAAGTGCGATGGGTATATCCTTCGCGAGAAAATTTCCCGTGTTTTCGTAAGCATTATCTTAAAGATTCATAAGACAACCACTAAAAACATGGGTATTTTATAGTGTATCCCTTCCTAAACCCGTTCCAACCCGATGAATAGATTAATTTTTCTCCAACAATTCACAATTTAATCGAGCTTTCTTGCCTAACTATCAGAAAAAAAAGGTGTTTGTAACTAGAAAAAAGTTTGCTAAATTTTTATATACGATATTCAAGGAAGAGTAACGTTAATGGCTGCAACGGATCTGCGGTGTCAACAAGGATGTTAGTACAGGGAAGTCCATTCGCGCAGGGACGCACGAAGGGTGGAAAAAGAGGGAGTGGTTAATGCCGCTCCTTCTTTCTTTATAAATCACGGCATGATTTTTTATAATAAATTTTACGTCTCGCGAAGCGACTCAATCCCCAATCCTTTGGCAAGTTAATATAACAAAAATATCAGTTGCCTATACAGCTTTGTTAGATAACATCAATCTTTATGAAATACTCGCCTGGATTGCCAGAAAGATAAAACCGTAAAAAGAAGAAATAAGACAAACGTCCAAGTCGTCAAGCTTAAACCAAAGCTTGTCCAAACTGCAGTGGCGCAACTCGCAGTGCCAGTTACTCCCAGCTTTATCATCGACGCTAATTTAACATTTTGTAATTGAGCTGCTGTTACTTGCGGTAATGCCCCGGGGCCTGAAAATTGAAGCCACGCATGTTTTCCGGAAAGAATGAGGCCAGCAAGGCTTATGATAAAACAACCCCAGCTAGAATATCGTTGAGTAAAATTGGTATGTTGTAGCATTGAAAAAGATAAAAACAAAAATCCCAAAATCAAGAATATTAATCGTTCAACATAAGTCATCGGGCAGGGCTGGAGTTTTAATGTAGTTTGAAGCAAGAATTGAAGAATCAAAAAAGCGAAAATTAGCATAGATGCAAAAAAACAGACGCCGCAAAATGTTTTTAATTTAAATACTAATGTTTTCCAGTAGTTAATAGATAGCAATGATTTTAATGTAGGCATTTGATACTTTCCGATAATTAATAGATGTACCCATCATACTCCAAGATGCAAAGCTTGTAACAAGCGTTGCCATGAAATAGAAATAATTGCAAATTCTCACTCAGTGATTCTAATCCAGCTTTCCAAGATAATTTGTGCTGAAACAGCATCAATCGCAGATTTTTTCAAGCCTCGATAACCTCTTTTGGCAAATAATTGCTCTTTCGCTTCGATGGTAGTTAGGCGCTCATCAGAAAAATGGACCGGCAGCTTGAAACGTTTATTGAGTTGTTTGGCGAACTTTCTGGTTTTTTGAGTGATAGGTTGTTCAGTGCCATCCATATTTAATGGCAATCCGACAATCAGGGCGTCAGGTTGCCATTCTCGAATGATTTCAGCAATTTGATCCCAGGGTGGGATTTCGTTATGAGCCTTCAAAGCACAGATGGGCTTAGCTGTTTTAGTGACAGTCTGGCCGACAGCCACGCCAATATGACGTAATCCGTAGTCAAATCCAAGTAAAGTGAGTGTTTTCATAAATTGAATAATAAATTAATAAAATTGTGTTGCATAGTTGTAATTCTTTTATATCCTTGCTTATATAGATTTAATAAAACGAGGAGATCAGAATGTCGCCAATTCAAAAAATAATAATGAGCGCCGTTGTTTTAATACCTTGCGTTTCACTAGCATTAGTCAAGCCGCAAGTAAAAGCAGCCCCAAATGTCATCATGAAGCCTGTAACGAACCAAAGCATTTATCAACAAATACAGCAAGTTCGGCGTGAAATTGAAATTAAAAGTCTCGAAGTTCGCGCGCTGACTATAAGGCTTCAGCAGTTGAGCGTTTTATTAAATCAATCAATTAAAAGGTCTGCGGGCGATCGTTATCAATGGGTAAAAGAATTTTCTGGTAAACTCCCTACAGGTGCAGTTTCTGCATGGCGGAATTTTGATGGGCCAGTCAATATTTGTCAGGCAAATTATTCGGGTGGTTTGCATCCAGGTCAATTGACTAAAGAGGGCTGTAGGATTACTTATGCCTGGAAAGCGTATAACGAAAATAATTTTAACATTCTAGCAAGCAACGAAACACCAGACTGGAAAGATCAATCGGCATTGTATCAATATCGGCAACATCCCTGGCCTGTTTATGGCGGTGTTGGTCCAATGATTATTGTTGGCCCAATTAATAAGAGCGGCCCTCAGCCTGTTATCGGCGGACATGAAAATGGACGTAACTTATATGTTTGTCGTTGCATGTATAAAGAGAGTGTTCATGTGGGAAAAGTTGTGGCAAACGAATGTAATATTGGCTTTAAAGGTCAAGAAGTCAGAGTGCCAGATTATGAGGTGTTGTTTCTTTAATGTTAGAAAAATTAGTATTAGCGAGTAATAACGCTGGCAAGCTGTCTGAATTAAAACATTTGCTTGAAAGCTCTCCTGTCGAAGTTTTATCACAATCAGATTTTAGTGTGTCTTCGGTAGAAGAAACAGGATTGACATTTATCGAAAATGCGATTATCAAAGCACGCCATGCATGTTTGCATACAGGTCTTCCTGCAATAGCTGATGACTCAGGATTAGAGGTTGATGTCTTGCATGGCAGGCCAGGTATTTATTCTGCAAGATATGCTGGTGCTAATGCAACGACTGAAAACTACTGTAATCGTTTGTTAGAAGAACTTTCTGGTGTGCAAGAAGAAAAACGACAGGCGCGATTTCAGTCGGTTATTGTTTTTATGAAGCACGCAGAAGACCCATCACCACTCATTGGCTGCGGGACCTGGGAAGGAAAAATATTAACTGAGACAAAAGGAAACGGTGGTTTTGGATATGATCCTGTGTTTTATGTTGAGAAATTAAATCGAACTGCTGCTGAGCTAACAAAAGATGAAAAAAATCAATATAGCCATCGGAGTCGGGCTATGCAGCAGTTGCTAAAACAATTACAGTATGAATACTTTAATGAATGATTTCGATACTAAAAAATCATCATTATTAGAAGGCATGTCTAAAATGCCCAATAATGTTGAAGCAATGGTCGAGCTTACACAGCTTTATTTAAAAGAAGGCATGCTTGATCAAGCAAAAGCCTTATTACAAAGCATCGAAGCGCTTCACCAAAATTCAGAAAATATACAAAATAATTTAGGAACAATATTATATCGACAAAATTATTATGAAGAAGCGTTAGCCTATTTTGTTCGTGCGTTAAAACTTAAGCCAGACTATTTTGATGCTATGTATAATCTTGCGTTAGTTTATCATGCACAAAATAAAGAAGAAGATGCGTTGGCAAGTTTGCTGGCGATTATTGAGACAAATCCTCAGCATGTTCGTGCACATTTGCTGGCTGGAAAAATACTATTAGAGCAAAAAGAATATGAAAAAGCCAATCAGTATTTTCAGCTCGTTATTCAACACAATCCTAATTAGCCGAATTTATTCGAAAATATTATTCAAACACTGTTGGCGTGCGAACGATTTCAGGATGCAAAAGATTATTGTGAAAAATCACTAAGCTCGCAACCAAAGTCAGTCGACATAAATTATTTGCTTGGCGTGATTTTTAATCGTTTGAGTGAAAAGGTGAAAGCAATAAGCTGTTACCACGCAGCATTACAGCTTGATCCAAATTATTTTCCGGCGCTCAATAATCTCGCCGTTATCTATCTTGAACAACAAAACATTTCAGCCGCAAAACATTATTTTGAACAAGCGTTAAGACAAGATCCTGAGAATCAATCAATACAACATACATTAAATGCAATTGCTGGCGGGAAGAATGTCGGCGGATTGAAGAAAGAATATATTCAAACATTATTTGACAGTTACGCAGATCATTACGAACAACATTTAACAACCAGTTTAGATTATGCTGTCCCAAGAACGTTAAAAGAAATCATTCAACATTATATAAAAAACGATAATCCGCGTTGGAAACTTTTAGATTTGGGTTGTGGCACAGGACTTTGTGGTGAGTTATTTAAAGATTGGGCATCAGAACTTGTGGGCGTTGATATATCGTCAAAAATGATTGACGTCGCGCGCGAGAAAGATTGTTTTGATGAGCTCATTGCATCAGAAAATGAAGAATATTTATCTCACATAGAAAATCGTTTTGATTTAATTTTAGCCGCCGATGTTTTTATTTATCAAGGTGATTTGTCAAAGATTCTGTCGGCGTGTTTTGATGCATTAACGCCAAAAGGCTTATTTGCGTTTACGACGGAAATTGATTCCGGCGAAAAATTCTCATTGCAACAAACAGGACGATTTGCTCATGCCTATAAATATGTTGCAAGCTTGGCCGAAGAAATTGGTTTTCATGTTCTCAAAACGGAGATTCATCCCACGCGACTTCAGCGAGATCAGCAGCTTAATGGCCAGTATTGGCTGCTTTCTCCAGTGCCGTTTCTCCAGTGCCGGGGTTAGCAAAATCAACATAACTTTTTCCTCAACTTCCCATAGAAATAAAAGTTATGTTGATTTTGCTAACCCCGGCACTGTAAAAGGATTGCGCCTAGGTCTAAATTCAATTATCTTTGTATTAATATCACGATTACGAGGTTTGAAATGAAGCGTTTGGTAAAGCTATCGATTCTATTTATTGCCATTGTTTTAGCTGGATGCGCGGCGCAATCGCAAGAAATGCTTCCAGCGCGCAGTATTTATGCGATTTCACCAATCAGCGCGCTCTCAATGAGTGGCGGTTCAAATATTACAATTGTGCTTGGTTCGCCAGTCAATCGTATTACTGCTTATGGGGCGCCAGTCAGTTTAAGCAGAAGTAGAGACGGCGCGCTATCAATCAGTTCAGCCTATTATTTTCACAGCCCGACTAAAGTGTTGGTCGAAGTTCGACGCTTATCACAAATAGATCTTTCTGATTTCGCCAATGTATTCATTAAGTCGCGATATCCTCAAACGATTAATCTTCATCTTGAGAATATCGATAACGTTCAAATCAAAGGGCCTATAACCATTAGAGAATTTCGTCCAGAGGGTATTGATAAATTATTATTTGGTAATAAAACTCGCGTTAAATTCTTGAATCTTTCAGGAGAAACAGGTAAAGACGAATTTCATGGCTCAGTAGATACGGCAAACATTTCTTTGGATGGGTCGCAAAAAATAAATTTATTTATACTCAGAAATCGGAAGTTAGTAGTCAATGGGACAGATAATAGTTTTATAAAATTATCAGGATCAACTAGGAATCTCGATGTTAATCTTGATAATTCATCAGAGCTTGATGCGAAATTCCTTCGCGCCAAAACAGCTCATGTCACAACACAAGATAACGCCTATGCTTCTATTTATGCAATGAACTATTTATTTGCTGAAACCGATGGCCCAAGCAGTATTTATTATTTTGGTAATCCAAAATATATCTATAAAGCCAATAGCGGACAAGGTGTGATTTTGCCAGGCGATCCAAAGGCAATGCAGACGATTCCGGAGCGAGGTTAAGTCATCCTAGAAACCGTAGTTGTGCTCAATATTAGGGCAAGGATTATCTAAATAAATCAGAATGCGATCCTGTTCTTTCTAAAATTAAAGTACCGTTATGTTTTTTATAAATCAACAGCCAATCTGGCTCAATGTGACATTCGCGATGATATACAAAATTGCCTACTAAAGCACGATCACGATATTTTTCTGGCAACGAAGTATTATGTAAAAGTATGTCGAAGACTTCCTTGATTTTAGACATATCCTTTTTTCGGCTTTTAAGGCGCTTAATGTCTTTTTTAAAATGATTTCTATAGGCTATTTTTAACAAGGTTTAAATTCCTAATTGGCGGTGCAGATCATCCAAGTCTTTACAGTAAACTAATCCTTTATTTTTATCGGTTTCTTCTAAGGCTTCAAGCGTTTCTTTATTGGGAATTCTGACGTCAAAGGGCAGCCCTTTTTTTAGTTTTATTTGTATCAACAATATATTAATAGCCTCCGACATGGTTAGGCCTAGTTTGTTAAGCACTTTTTCGGCGGCAATTTTAGTTTGTGGGTTGACTCTCGCTCGCACTATTTCTGTTTTCGTTTTTACTATCATCACTATCACCTTGATTATATTGTATATTTAAAAATATTTTTTCTCACGATTAACATTGTAGTACAAATGTGGCCACATCGCAAGTTTTTATGATAAATTTTGACCGGCATGCAGTAATGTGTTCAACTAAGATTGAGTTTAAGTTTTGGTTTTTAGACTCAATCTTTCGAGTAAGTCTTTTTATACGTTTTCGTATATTTTGATTTTGTTCTTTTTGGTGGTGCAAGAACTTTCTTTTGTTTTTTCGGGCGAATGACAATCATGATGTTTCTGTTTTTTGCCATGCCGGATAAAGTTTCATTTGTTGCGATTGGTTTTAATTCGCCGTGACCTTTGTATGAAATTTTTTGGTAACTTGAATTTGGCACACCGTGTGACCATAAGTAACCAGCAACTTGCACGGCTTGATTGGTCGATAATTGTTGATTAAAGTTTTCTGATGCGATTGGATCTGTATTACCGATGACATTAATGGCCATCTCTGGATATTGTTTTGCTATTGTAACAGTCGCGTCTAGCAAATGTGAAGATCCGCGTTTGAACTCTGCGCTATTAACTAAAAATAATTTATCTGTTGGAACAGCAATATATATTTTATCTCCATCGACCAAATAACCGGCACCATTTTTTTGTAGAAAAGCAATGTCATCATTATTAGCTAAACGCGCCGCACAAATTGATGCGCGAGCTTTTTGCGATTGCGATAAGACATTCTGCACATTTTCTTGGGAGCAGTAATTCTCGCTTGAGCAGCCAGACAGGATTAGAAATGAAGAAATTAATATAGAGGTGATGAGTAATTTAGATGTTTTTTGCATGACCGTTCCTTGATGAATTCCTAAGATAATTAAAGCATGACTTCGTCAATTATTCTACAAAAAATCACCGTATTTAGCCTGTAATGAAGCAATTGCCGCGATTCCTGCGGTTTCGGTGCGCAGAATGCGAGGCCCAAGGTTAATTTCAATAAATTGGTGCTTTACAGCTTCAGTCACTTCATCATCTGTAAATCCACCTTCAGGGCCAATGAGCAGGCAGATGCTGCTGAGTGTTTTATCAAGGCTTGACAGTGAAGTAGTCGCATGATGATGAAAGATAAGTCGAGTTTGAGCAGACTCCTGTTTGAAATAATCAGATATTTCCATCACGTCATTTAATTGCGGTATTTTATTTCGACCGCATTGTTCGCAAGCACCAATCATTATTTTACGCCAGTGATCGAGCTTTTTATTCCACCGTTCATCAGATAATCTGATGCCACAATATTCAGTAATAATCGGCGTGATGACTTGAACACCAAGCTCAATCGCTTTTTGAATTGTAATATCCATTTTATCGCCTCGAGAGACGCTTTGAGCCAAATGAAGCTGCAAAGAAGATTCACGCTCGATGTTGTGAAAATCGTCAATTCGAGCAAATACTTTTCTTTTTTCAATCTGAGAAATAATGGCTGAAAATTCACCCCCGCGCCCATTAAAAAGGGTGAGAGGGGTTTGTTGTTTTAGACGCAGCACATTGAGAATATGATTGGTTGCTTCAGGGGTTAACTGAAAAACGTCATCAATGTTAAGTTCAAAATTTTGATAAATTCGTGTGATTCTCATAGGGTTAAATTCCCACAAATCTTTGTGACAAGATCCGCATGGTTTAACGAATAAAAATGTAATTGTTTTGCATCAGCTGCCAATAACTTTTCACATAATTCGGTTATAAAGTCACAAGCAAAACCATTACATGAGGCTTTATCATCGCCAAAGCGTTGGAATTTCTCAGCAAGTGATTTGGGGAAATGTGCGCCACAGTCTTGAGAGAATTTTAAGATTTGTTTCCAATCGCGAATAGTAATCATACCGGGGATAATGGGAATCTTAAGGCCAAGTCTTTCACAGTTTTCTACAAAGTTTACATAGATATTTGCATCAAAGAAAAATTGAGTAATGGCAAAATCAGCGCCAGCTTCTACTTTGGTCTTAAAATTTAATAAATCGATTTCGATATTTTTAGATTCAGGATGGCCTTCGGGATAAGCAGCTACGCCAATGTTAAAGTCATTGCCGAATTCATCTTTGATAAAAGAAATTAAATCATTTGCGTGCTCAAAATCAGATTTAATGTTCGGCTCGTCTTGCGGCTTATCGCCACGCAACGCAACAATGGTTTTAATGCCTTTGCTTTTATATTCCGCGAGTGTTTCTCGAATGTCATCTTTAATAGATCCAATGCAAGTCATATGTGGCGTGATTGCGACGGAAGTATTGTCTAGCAATAGATTCATAATATCGCGCGATTTAGATCGATCAGCACCCAGTGCGCCGCAAGTCATCGAAAAGTATTCAGGATTTAACTTTGCAAGCTCGCAAGCAGTATGAACTAATTTTTCAACCCCCTTTTCAGTTTTTGGCGGAAAAAATTCACAACTGATGCGTGCTTGCATTGACATTTTTTAATACCGATAATAATCAGGTTTATAAGGACCTTCGACTGGCACACTAATATATTTTGCTTGTTCTTCAGATAGCTGTGTCAAGTGAACCCCGATTCTGCCAAGATGAAGTCGAGCGACTTTTTCATCCAAATGTTTTGGAAGCACATATACTTTGCCCGTTTCGTATTTAGCGCTGTTAGCCCATAATTCAATTTGCGCCATCACTTGGTTGGTAAATGAATTTGACATCACAAAGCTTGGATGTCCTGTGCCGCAACCTAAATTAATTAAGCGACCTTCTGCGAGCAAAATAATTCTTTTGCCATCAGGAAAAATAATATGATCGACTTGTGGTTTGATGTTTTCTTTTGTGCATTTCTCAAGTAGTGATGCGACATCAATTTCATTATCAAAATGTCCAATGTTACAAACAATCGCTTCATTTTTCATTTGTTGCATATGATCATAGTTAATAACATGATAGTTTCCAGTCGTCGTCACAAAAATATCGCCAAATTTACAAGCTTCATTCATATCAACTACTTCATATCCTTCCATCGCAGCTTGCAGAGCGCAAATCGGATCAATTTCTGTTACGAAAACATTTGCCCCCAGCGCTTTAAATGCTTGTGAGCAGCCTTTTCCAACATCGCCATAACCAAGCACAACACATTTTTTACCGGCGATCATGACATCAGTCGCACGTTTGATACCATCAACTAATGATTCACGACAACCGTATAAATTATCAAATTTAGATTTCGTGACAGAATCATTGACGTTGATTGCAGTTGTTAATAGCGTGCCTTTTTCCATCATTTCATATAAGCGATGTACGCCTGTGGTTGTTTCTTCAGAAACGCCCTTCACTTCTTTTAATAATTCAGGATATTTGTCATGCATTAATAAAGTTAAATCGCCACCATCATCAAGCAGCAAGTTTGGATGCCATCCATCAGGGCCGTTAATTGTTTGTTCGATGCACCACCAATACTCTTCTTCTGTTTCACCTTTCCAAGCAAAGACAGGAATACCCATCGCAGCAATTGCAGCAGCAGCATGATCTTGTGTTGAAAAAATATTACATGAAGACCAGCGTATTTCAGCGCCGAGTTCAACTAATGTTTCGATCAACATCGCTGTTTGAATGGTCATATGTAGACAACCCGCAATGCGCGCGCCTTTTAATGGTTTATCGACGCCAAACTCTTTGCGCAACGCCATCAGTCCTGGCATTTCACTTTGTGCAATGCCCATTTCTTTTTTGCCGAGTTCGGCTAAATTAATATCTTTTACTTTATAATCGTTAGTCATTTTGTTTTCCTATTCAGTGTCGTCATCCCGCGACTTGATCGCGGGATCTACGGTAACTTTTCTAAAAGATCCCGCGGTCAAGCCGCGGGATGACGGTGTGTTAATTCAGCCTTTCAACGCAGCAACTTTATCTAATTTCTCCCAAGGACAATCAATATCTTCACGACCGAAGTGTCCATAAGCTGCCGTTGGCTGATAAATTGGTCTTAATAAATCTAACATTTTAATAATGCCGCGAGGATGCAAGTCAAAGTTTTCGCGAACGAGCGCGACAAGTTTATCTTGCTCCATTTTACCTGTGCCAAATGTTTCAATATAAACAGACGTTGGCTCTGCGACACCAATCGCATAAGATAATTGTACTTCACAGCGCTCTGCTAAACCTGCAGCGACAATGTTCTTGGCAATGTAGCGTGCTGCATAAGACGCGGAACGATCAACTTTTGAAGGATCTTTTCCGGAGAATGCACCACCACCATGACGCGCCATGCCACCATACGTATCAACAATAATTTTTCGGCCTGTTAAACCACAGTCACCTAATGGTCCGCCAATGACGAAACGGCCTGTTGGATTAATTAAATATTTTGTTTTATCAGAAATCCATTCTTTCGGCAAAATAGGTTTTATAATTTCTTCAATCACGGCATCGCGCAAGTCTTTTTGTGCAATATCAGGATCATGTTGCGTTGATAATACAACCGTATCAATACCAACTGGTTTGTTATCAACATAGTGCATTGTAATTTGGCTTTTTGCATCGGGGCGAAGCCAAGGTAAAATATTATTTTTACGCACCTTAGCCTGTTGTTTTACGAGAAGATGTGAATAAGTAATTGGAGCAGGCATCAAAACATCTGTTTCATTCGATGCATAACCAAACATTAAGCCTTGATCGCCAGCACCTTGTTCATGTTCTGCAGTTTCATCAACACCCATAGCAATATCTTGAGACTGTTTGCCGATCGCAGAAATGACTGCGCAAGATGCCCAATCAAATCCCATATCAGAATGATTATAACCGATTTCTTTAATTGTTTTTCGTGTTAATTCTTCAATATCAACCCAAGCATCGGTTGTGATTTCGCCACCGACTATTACCATGCCTGTTTTAATGTATGTTTCACAAGCGACACGCGCTTTTGGATCTTGCTTGAAAATAGCATCCAACACTGCATCTGATATTTGATCTGCGATTTTATCTGGATGGCCTTCTGATACTGATTCTGACGTAAAGATGAAGTCTTTATTCATTGATATTTCTCCGTTGTTGTTTCGGTGCCAGGTCTGGACATTGGACATTAGAATACAGTTCTCATGAGAACAAACACATCAATTTCTAATGTCCAATGTCCAGACCTGGCACCGACAAGAGGGGCCATTATCCAGAAAAACTTTACAGTATTCAAGAATAGTTAAGAATAAACCAGGCAAATATAAGGTAACCGTCTCACGGTGCTTTATTTGAGCACATAAAACGCATACAAAATAGAGAGATTGACAAATAGTGGGCTGATCTGAATGCGCCACTAATACGTATAATAACAGGCTATCCTGCAATATTTAGATCACAAGCTACTGTACATACTAAGAAAGCACTTTTCTTTACGCATCCTGTATTACCATCACTCACGAGAAAGGCATTAGGGCTAAGTTTGCTACAAAGGTTTCTTAAATCAATATTAAAATCGTAGGCATAAGTGCCCGCGCCACAACTTTGTAAATTCTGTGCATTAGGAATCGGATAAATTGGATTTTCAAATTTTATTGATCCGCTGAGCGACTTATTCTTAATATCATAATTGTAGGTAAAATTTGGGCCGGCAGGGAAAGGATTTAAGAACCCTATTGATTTCATGTTATCCCATGCATCATTGACCGTATATGCTCTACCAGGCGGTTGTGAAGTGCTGCTGAGTTTAAAGTTGACATTTTGTTCCGAGTTATCCGTTCCAATGACCATTTTAGTATATCCACTAACAATTTTTGCGGTTACTCTAAGATAAGGGTAAGTTCCACCACCAGGTTTAATACAATTGGCTGGATTTAAGGCGATTCGTTGATTATAGCTAAGCGTATCAATTTTAATTGATGCTAGCTCTTTAAGGAAGCTGGGAAGAGGTATTAGGTATTTGAACTCCAGAATAGCTGAAGCAAAGACGAGCCTGATTGGTATAAAAAATAAAATTGAACATATCAGGCTAAGCTTTATAACTGAGTAAAATGTTTTCATTGTATACTGTTCCTTTTGTAAGATTTTAGAATACCCTTCTTTCTAAATATATGACAATTTATTGGAAAAACAAGTTAAAAATAGATTTATATTACCAAACTCTGCTAATATTAATTGGCCGTTTAAAAAGGAATTTGGTATGAAAGCCGATATTAAAATGAATTTGTTGCGCTTGTTGATGTTATTGTTTGTTTGGTCGTTTATTGGCCAAGCAATGGCCTCTGGTTATTTGTCTTCAAGCCATTACCCTAACGGTTTTTTCATCAGTGCCGGCGGAGTTGCAGGAGCAATGGACGTGGACGGCATAGCAATTAAACCAACGACAGGGAATACACTAAATTATAATTCATTAGATGATTCTACCTCAGGTGGTATTGCAATGGTGGGCTACAAACTACCTTGGATTCCACTTTCATTTGACGCCGAATATACTATCAGGTCGACCATCAGTGAGCAGCATGAAAAATGGATTACAGGTGCAGCAGATGAAAATTTAAAGGCTAAGCTTCAAAATCATTCTGTTATGTTAAATGCCCTGTTCGATTTGCCAGGATTTTTTCATCATCATATTGTCCCCTATGTTATGGGTGGTGTCGGTTATTCCTATAATAAAGCGGATATTTCGGCAACCTTGTGGACCGATTCAACAAGAACTGTTAAAGCGAGCAAAACAAAGCACAACTCTGCTTGGCAAGCTGGCGGTGGTTTTCATATTAAAATTACCAACAATGTTTTTGTGAGCCTCTTTTATCGTTATGTTGATCTTGGCAAAGCTCAGTGGGGGCCATGGCAGAACAATAATAGCGGTGGCGGATATCCAGCGAGAACGCTTAATTCAAAAGATGTGACAACAAATGAAGGTGGAATAACAATCGATGTCTTTTTAGGTCAGCAAAAGCAGCTATTTGTGCCGATGTATACAAATTAATGGCTATTCTTACCTTTATTCTTTATGGTCTTTCAAAATGCAGCTGCCGCCACTTATCAAAAAAGCCGCATTTGCTGGCGGATGTTTTTGGTGTACGGAGCATCCCTGCAAAAGACTTGAAAGAAGCGGGATATCCGGAATATGTGAGGCTGTTTAAGTGAAAAACGTGATATTTCCACGTTTTTTGGATATAAAAACGTGATATTTCCACGTTTTTAGCAAGAACCTGTTGCTTATTATCACGTTTTTTGATATTTTTGTGTAAGCTTTAGTGAATTAGAGACAAGCTTATGCAAAATTTTAAACGAAAATGCTATCAAAAACTCATCAACTGGAAAGAGGATAAGCAACGTAAGCCATTGATTTTGCAAGGCGCGCGCCAAGTTGGTAAGACACATTTGATTAAGCAATTTGCGAAAAATGAATTTGCATCTCACGTCTATATTAACTTTGAGAAACATGATTCTGTTAGTCGATATTTCGAACAGGATTTAGAGCCCAAAAAAATCATCCAAAATTTATCTTTGCATTTTGACCAAGATATTACTTTTGACACATTATTAATTTTTGACGAAGTGCAAGAATGTGAAAATGCCTTAACAAGTTTAAAATATTTTAATGAAGAACTTGCCAGCCAGCCGATTCTTTGTGCGGGATCTTTGCTCGGTGTGAAGCTGAATCGAGGAAAAGGTTTTCCTGTCGGCAAAGTAGATTTTCAATATTTATATCCAATGAGTTTTCTTGAGTTTTTATCTGCGACTGATAATCAACGATTAGCAGATTACATTCAAGCATTAAAAATTTCCGATAACATTGCAGAGCCAATACATGAAAAATTAATTGAGCAGCTAAAAAAATATTTTATTGTAGGCGGAATGCCGGCTGTTGTTAGAAAATATGTTAGCGGTGAAGACCAGCTTAGTGAAATTCGGCATGAACAGGACATCATTTTAAATGCTTATCAACATGATTTTATTAAACATGCCGAACCTAATGACGTGATGAAGATTACGGATACTTGGCATTCGATACCGAAACAATTAGCGAGAGATAATAAAAAGTTTAAATATGCTGTCATTCAAAAGAATGCGCGAAGAAGAGAATATGATAGTGCTTTAAAATGGCTTGAAGATGCGGGATTGATGTTGCCTGTGTATCAGATCAGTAAACCTGCATTGCCTTTAAAAAGTTATGCTTCTATTGATACATTTAAAATTTATAGTTTAGATGTTGGATTGTTGGGCGCACAAGCAGGCTTATCGCCAAAAATATTACTCGATGGAAATGCATTGTTTACAGAATTCAAAGGAGCCTTGACAGAAAATTTCGCCGCTCAAGAATTGCTTGCAAATGGTTACAGCGATTTATTTTACTGGGCGCAAGCAAATCAAGCCGAAGTTGATTTTATTTTACCGGATTCTAAAGAACCGATACCGTTAGAAATAAAATCTGGGTATCAGCTGACTTCGACGAGCTTAAAAAAATATCAAAATAAATTTAGTCCAGAGTTGTCGGTAAGAGCATCTTTAATGAATCTTAAGCAGCAAGATCATTTTCTCAATTTGCCGTTGTATTTGCTCTCGGAGTTGAAGCGTTGGTTGTAGGCTTAGTCGTATTGATTGTCCCCGGAGTCGACCCCGAATATGTCTCCAGGTCTCCAGTCTCCAGTGCCGGTCTCCAGTGCCGGGGTTAGTCTCCAGTGCCGGGGTTAGCAAAATCAACATAACTTTCCCCAAATCTTCCTTATTAAACAAAAGTTATGTTGATTTTGCTAACCCCGGCACTGGAGACTTGATTTTGCTAACCCCGGCACTGTAACATACCGGCATTCATTCAAAGCCGGAGGTTTCTTCAATGCCGTCACGTCAAGAACTTGCTAATGCCATTCGTTTTTTAAGTATCGATGCAATTCAAAAAGCCAATTCAGGCCATCCGGGTATGCCGATGGGCATGGCGGATATCGCGACTGAACTTTGGTTGGATTTTCTAAAGTTTAATCCAGCAACTCCGAAGTGGCCGAATCGCGATCGTTTTTTATTGTCAAATGGTCATGGATCGATGTTGCAATATTCATTGTTGCATTTAACGGGTTATGATTTATCGCTTGATGAGCTAAAAAACTTTCGACAATTACATTCAAAAACCGCCGGTCATCCTGAAGTTGATGAAGCGCCGGGTGTTGAAACAACAACAGGCCCACTCGGACAAGGTTTAGCGAATGCAGTCGGCATGGCGCTTGCTGAAAAGATTCTATCGACGCAATTTAATCGCGATAATTTTAATATTGTTGATCATCATACTTACGCTTTTGCTGGCGACGGTTGCATGATGGAAGGGGTGTCACATGAAGTGTGTTCGCTTGCCGGCACTTGGAAACTCGGAAAATTAATTGTGTTTTGGGATGATAATAATATTTCAATTGACGGCGATACACAAAATTGGTTTACAGATGATGTTGCAAAACGATTTGAATCATATCATTGGCACGTCATTCCAAAAGTGGATGGCTTTGATCAAGATGCCGTTAAAGCTGCTATAGAAGAGGCAAAGCGTGTAACAGACAAGCCAACTTTAATTTGTTGTCAAACAGTTATTGGTCACGGCTCGCCGAATAAAGCAGGTACAGCAAGCGCTCATGGTTCACCGCTTGGCGAAGATGAAGTTGCACTAACTCGCAAAGAATTAAATTGGAATTATCCGCCATTTGCAATTCCAAAAGAAATTTATGATGCGTTTGATTCGAAAGAAAAAGGCGCCGCGCTTGAAAACGCGTGGCAAGAAAAATGGGATGCTTATGAAAATGCATATCCCGAATTAGCGCGCGAATTAAAACGACGTTGGGAAAATAAATTGCCTGAAGCTTGGAATGAAACAGTTGAAACGTTGATGAATGATTTTCTCGCATCCGATGAAAAAATTGCAACACGAAAAGCGTCACAAAAAGTTTTGGATGTGATCGGCCCTACACTCTCAGAGTTAATTGGCGGCTCTGCTGATTTAACACCATCAACGTTAACCGATTGGAAAGGTTGCAAAGTGTTAACGCCCGGAAATTTCGATGCGAATTATATTCATTATGGCGTTCGTGAATTTGGTATGTCGGCAATTATGAATGGATTGACATTGTATGGTGGCTTCATTCCATTCGGTGGCACCTTTTTAGTATTTTATAGTTATGCAACAAATGCCGTGCGAATGGCAGCACTCATGAAAAAGCAAAGTATCTTTGTTTACACACATGATTCGATCGGCTTGGGCGAAGATGGCCCAACTCACCAACCAATTGAGCAAGCCAATCAATTGAGATCTTTGCCAAACTGCTCCGTTTGGCGACCTTGTGACAGTCTGGAAACGGCCGTTGCTTGGCAAGCCGCAATCGAAAATCGCGACAAACCAACGGCACTTTTACTGTCTCGCCAAGGTTTGCCGGCTCAAAAGCATGATAAATCGCAAATTTCTGACATAAAACGTGGCGGATATGTATTAGTTGATTGCGAAGACACCCCAAAAAGTATTATCATTGCGACCGGATCCGAGGTGGCTTTGGCAGTTTTAGCAGCTGAGAAGCTAAACGCAGAAGGGCGTTCCGTTCGTGTGGTATCAATGCCCTCGACAGATGTTTTCTTGAGCCAGGATCAATCATATCGTGATACCGTATTACCGCCCGAAGTCACAGCTCGTGTAGCCGTGGAAGCAGGTTCGACAGATTACTGGTATCGCTTTGTGGGAACAGAAGGATATGTTGTTGGTATAGATCGATTTGGATTATCGGCACCGGCGAGTGATGCTCAACAAGCGTTAGGATTGACTGTTGAGCATATAATTAAAGTTGTAGGGGTCGCATAGTATGCGACTCGGCAGAGTTAAGAGTGTCTGATATGATAATTCTTACATTTCTCTTGTGTAATGTTTGTATTAATCAAGGAACTTTCGAGAAATGTAAGAATTGTCATGTCTGACACCTTTTATTAAAATTTTTACTAGAAAGAGGAGAAAAAACGTGGCTTATAAATTAGGTATATCAGGTTTCGGTCGTATTGGTCGAAATGTTTTTCGAGCGATTATTGAAAATGGTCGTGAAAATGAAGTTGAACTCGTAGCAGTCAACGATTTAACCAGTCCTGAAGTGCTCGCACATCTTTTGAAACATGACACCGTTCATGGTCGTTTCAATGCAGATGTTAGTGTTGACGGTGGCGATTTAATCGTTAACGGAAAACGCATCAAAGTATTATCTGAAAGAGATCCATCAAAATTACCTTGGGGTGAATTAGGTGTTGAAGTCGTTCATGAATGCACAGGCTTTTTTACAAAGGGTGAGCTTGCACGTCAACATATTACAGCTGGCGCAAAGAAAGTTATTATTTCTGCTCCTGCATCGGGTGACATTGACGGCACATTTGTTTATGGTGTGAATGATAAAACATTAAAAGCATCTGACACAGTCATTTCAAATGCTTCATGTACAACAAACTGTTTAGCACCGCTTGTGAAGCCATTGTTAGAATCAGTTGGCGTTGTGAAAGGTTTAATGACAACAATTCATTCTTATACAAATGACCAAGTGTTAATTGATGGCCCACACAAAGATATTCGTCGTGCAAGAGCCGCAGCAGTATCCATGATCCCAACAAAAACCGGCGCAGCCGCTGCTGTTGGTTTAGTGTTGCCTGAAATGAAAGGTTTATTAGATGGTTATGCAATTCGTGTGCCAACGTTGAACGTGTCAATGGTTGATTTAACGTTTGAAGCAAAGCGAGATACGTCGGTTGAAGAAATCAATCAAATTCTTAAGACGGCTGCTGAAGGTGAGTTAAAAGGTATTTTAGCTTATAGCGATGAGCCGCTTGTTTCTCATGATTACAACCATGATCCAATGTCATCAACGCTTGATTCTGGATTAACAAAAGTGACTGGCGGAAACCTCGTGAAAGTTGTCTCTTGGTATGACAACGAATGGGGCTTCTCAAATCGAATGGTCGATATGACTGTTGCTTTGATGGAAGCTAAGTAAATCCTGTTATCTCCAGTGCCGGGGTTAGCAAAATCAACATAACTTTTCTTTTCATGAGAAATTGAAGAAAAAAGTTATGTTGATTTTGCTAACCCCGGCACTGAAATCGGCACTGAAATCTTTACGGAGAGCGAGAAACGGGGAGCTCCGAAGGAGCGACATAGGTTAGCCCAGGCCGCGAGGCCTGGGAATAATTGATCCCACGAAAATTGAGGCCTGAAAGGCCGGCATAAAAGTAATTAATATGTTATTTT
>SDBT01005539.1_pt1 | contig 21156 bp, 12 predicted proteins | sample 2277101 | NCBI WGS metagenome assembly SDBT01 (sample SAMN10404973, study PRJNA504765) | marine sediment metagenome | isolation source: marine sediment core GS10_PC15, 103 cmbsf | place: Arctic Ocean: Southern Knipovich Ridge | collected 2010
ACAAATTGTAAGATAGCTTTGTGGAATGTTATTGATAATGTGGCAATTAGAAATTAGCAAGGAATGTGACCTTGCTTTGTAACTATTTATATATCAACAAACAAAGGGATTTTGTAACAATAGAATTTTAGCAAAGCACGAACCAAACCATCACCTGTAAACGAGGCTATTTTGCAAATGCGGTTTATCCCACAAAAAGAGCACATGGCAATTGAAATCAAAATCTGGTTCACCCCAAACTTTGTCGCACTATGCCACTCAGTTGGGAATAAGATACTAATCGATATTACAATGCCTTGCTTGTTCATATATTTTGCTACTGTATTGAGCCCAGAATACTTTGTAATGTTATTACCTGTAAATGAATACTTAACAACTGTTGATTGGCCTATTAATTTTTTCTTTTTATTTTTCATCCGTAAAGTGATATTTTTTTGTGAGTCTTTAGTCTGTAACAACTTGAAGATAAGCAATTAACATCACTTTCGTTCAGTCCTTGATTTAAAGGATTTTTGGCTTTTCCGGAGCCGCCCAACCTATTTATTTGTTGGTATCCAAATTTGGTGCGGTGACATCATCGGATGGGATTTTCTTTTCGCTCAGTAAAGTCTCTAATTGATGCTTTAAGAAATCAACTTCTTGGATCTGCCCGGGACTGTACCGGGGGATATTTTTGGCAGGAGCCAGGTGAAGTTCAGCCACTGGTCGAATTTCACCCTCATGATTAATGATCCAGTTTTTCCCACGAATGTAAAATCCTTCCGCAATTTGCATAAAAACCCAGTCTCTGGGCTTATTGTTCATGCCCAGAAGTTGAGGATAAAAACTTCTTCCATCAATCTCGTGCTTTACCGTCGCCCCTGCAGCGTCACACAATGTGGGGAAAAGGTCTGAAAGATCAAGTAAGTCATTGCACTGGGTTCCCTCTTTAACCCTTCCCGTCCACCGGACGATACAGGGGACCCTGGTGCCGCGATCATTCAGAGCCCCTTTGCCGCCTATGACGACAACCCCATTCCATAAGGATTTTATATCATGCTGATCCGTTCCATTATCTGCGACGAAAATAACAATAGTATTGTCTTCTATTTTTAATCTTTGCAGGCAGTCTAAAATTTTACCGACATTTTTATCAAGGTAGCGGACCATATCTGGCAGGAATTTTTTATCTCCCAAATCCGCCCCGGGAATTACATTTTTGCCTTTGGGCATGGTTTGATCCTGACTATCGGGCGTGGGCACCCATGGCCAATGAGGCAGGAGGCTGGAATAATGAGCAAAAAAAGGTACGCCCTTTTGATGTGATTTTTCAATTTCTTTAATCACAAAATCACAAAGTTCATCCGGCCCGTATTTCGTTTTATTCTCTTCTTTTTTCGCCACACCGTTCGTGCGAAGTGTATAGCGATAATGGCGATTGGTCTTTATGTTATCCTCATCATAAATCTGCCAGCAGCAATAGCTGTCGTAACCAAAATCCTTTATAATATCGCGATTTTTTAAAAGTGATAATTGCCATTTTCCCGCAATAAAAGAGCGATATCCATGTTCCTTCATAACACTCGCCACCCCGATATTGGCGGCAGGATTCAGAAAAAGCTTATTGTCAGGCGTGGAAACGAGGCCTTTGACGCCGTTATGAAAAGGGTATGTTCCCGTAATGATTTCGGCCCGGGACGGCGAACAGTATGGATTAGCGAAAAAATGAGAAAATTTCATTCCCTGCCGGGCCAATTTATCCAGATTCGGAGTTTCATAACTCTGCCCGCCAAAAGCAGAAAGGCATTCGACGCCTAAATCATCGGCCACAATCAACACGATATTTGGTTTTCGCCCTTGTGCCTGCAATTGAAGAAAAAAAAGAAAATAAAAAGCTAAAGATAGAAGTATGCGCATTAATCGATGCTCCAGAGGAAATTTAACCGTTAGATCGCCATAAAACATCATTGCTAAACATTTAAGTTTTCTCATGATCATATTTTTTTTTAGAACTCAACATTTGAGTCCACACCGAAAAGTCAAAGTGGCCCGTTTTAATTAATAATATTTTGTACGGGCATTCCCCTTTAATATAGAATTTGCATGTTTTGCAAATAGTCCCCGCATATCTTTGGTATAGTTTCTTAAAATATTTTCTCCAATATTGTCGTAATCTCCGCATATGAATAAAGCACGTGCTAAAATGATTTCACGTAAAGCTCTTGTACGTTTTTCTTGCGATGAGTTTTTAACCGGATTCTTTCCTTTTCCGTCGTTACCAAGTTCACTTAAGGCATCTTTTAAACTAAGCATTGCATGATCTTTCATACCCGGTTTCTGAATAAGTCTGGCCAGATGTTGGCCAGCATCTGGTGAGGCAATATTTTCAAGTGCCAAAGCCAGTGAGCGGTGATGTGATAATGTAACATTTGCATCCAGTTTGTCTACCATTTTTAACAGATATGGTAAAACCGATTTATCTCCCGAGTATCCAAGGGCAAGAATAACGGCATCTATTGGTGTAGGTAAATGAGCGAAATCTGCCATAGAACCTTGGAATATTTTCTCATCCCATTTGTCAAATTTGTTCATTTCAGACAACAAGGTGGAAATTCCTTCGGTTTCACCACATATTCCTAAAACCTGCGCATAAAGTAACTTACTATGTCCCATCGCGTTTTTATACTCCTTTTTTATGATCGGGATAGCTTTTTCTTTATGCGACAAAATTACTGCCAACGAATGTCCAGCGCTCTCAGGATTGTTTGCAATACCATAATTAAGGACTGCTTTTTTTATTACCTTTTTCGAAAAGGGAAATGAGTCTTCCATTTTTAAAACTTCCTTCGAAAGATTTCCTTTTTCAACCAATACTTTTTGAAGCTCTTTGATATTGATATTACGAAGGCTGACATCTCCTGCAATAGCCATTGAAGCTGCTATCCCAGCTGCATACCCCTGATTGGACATATCGAATTGCATTCTTACCATGGCTGATGCATCTCTGTCCATACTTATTCCTAATCCAATCACTAGTATACCATTCAATCCTTTAGGCAGTAAACAACGATAAGGAGTATAGCATCTTCCTCCCGGTGCCGGATGATTTTCTTTTTTTGATTGTTCATCGTGGGGAAGTAGGGCAAAATAAGAAGACGTTGGGTAGCCATGTGAATCATAATCACTTCCTGAAAACACAATGGCATCGGGATAACTCCGCCCAGCCAATTGATCAAGATAGTTTAAAGTAAAATCTCCAACTATTCGCCTGCGCTCTCTGTTTTGAACAAGAGGAACAACGTCGTATTGGTTCTCATTATTTTTGGTTATATGTACACTTACCAGAGAACGCCAGACATCTGTCATATCCGACTCATCAACCAACAGGTAATCACTATTGAAATAGTTTCCATACAAGGGACGGGAGGAGAAACCAGTTCCCTGGATCGCGATCTGATTCTTTTCAATGCTCCCGTATCTATATTCAGCGCCGGATGAGATGGCAATATCGGCATTTCCTGTAGCATCTATTACTACATCTGCAGTAACCACACCTCTTCCTTGCGATGTTGCAATAACTGCTCCTTTTACAGTGTTATCTTCCATGTAAGTACCGCATCCAATAGCTCCAAGCCAAATATCAGCTCCTGCTTTTTCCAGCTCATTTCGGTACCATTCCATTTTAGGCTCAATATTGTCTTTCGGAAAAGGAACCTCCGCGGCAAAACCTATTTTTTCACCATGGTAAGGTTTACCAATTAATCCTAATGTGCCAATTCCACCGAGACCTTCCAAATATTCAACCACCAGTACTTTCATTCCCATGCGAGCTGCAGAAATAGCAGCCGGAGCACCTGAAGTTCCTCCACCAATGACAACTACATTGTATTCTCCAATTATGGGGATTTCAGTTTGCTCACTGCTAATTGTAGGAAAAACTGAATTAACCGGTCTAAAACCATTTAATACTTCTTTAATATCTCCCTTGATTTTTAATCTATTATCATTAAGGGATTTAATTTTTAGGCGATTCAATTTTTTTTTCTTAAAGGAAATATAAGCTGTTTCTTTCCCTATTTCCTCTCCCCATTTTGCCATCATGCCAGATTGCAGAGCAGTTGCTACCACATCTCTGGGAATTCCAGCAAAAGCACTCAATACAAATAAATTATCAAAACCTTTTATTTGGAAATGACCTTTTTTATTTGTTGAAGTAGCCCAGTCTTTTTCGTTTAAGCTGCAAATTTTTGGAATTGGGGGGATAAAAAACAACGATTCAGATCCTCGCAACTGTCCTTCAGTATATGTTTCCTTACGAGCCATTTGCTCGGCTTTTGCAAAAGATGCATAACTTAAATCTGGCATTGGAAGTTCCAGTATTCTTTTTTTGTAAATGGGATCATTATTCAATTCCCCAGCTACAATTATTGTTCGCTCAAATTTTAAGTTACTGCCTCCCCAGGGATTTGATTCCATACCTGCCATCTGACATACTGTAGCATGTACTGAAGCGTCGATTATGGTTTTGGCTACAATCGCCTGCCTTCCGGCACGATTTGCAATTACTACTCCGGAAGGTTCATTTTCTTCATTCCATATTATATCCGTGACAAAACTTCCAAAAACAAATTCAACTCCCGCATTGGTCAAAGATTCGCTTAATGTGCCCTTTACACGAATGGGTGTAGTTATGTTTGCGTTTCCAAATATTTTTTTCTCAATTTCAGTTTTTGGTTCTTCAAATGAATTGCGCTCCAACCGAAGAGTAGCACACATATCTTCCCCTAAATAGGGTTTAGATTCTATTAAAAATACGGAAGCTCCGTTTTCCGCAGCAGCTACAGCAGCAGCTACAGATGGAACTGTACCTCCAATTACCAGAACATCCACTTCTTTTTGTAAGGGTATTTCTCTTTCAGATTGAAAAACTGATTTTTGCTGAAAATCTTCCGCTTTGCCTTGCAGCGTATTTCCAATTAAAAATATGAAGAATAAGATGCCACTTATTTCCCATTTAATATTAAAGTACTTATTTCTAATAAAATTCATATTACCTGATATTATTTTTCCTGTATCTTTCGATACTTTTCGATATTTTTTTGTCATGGTTATTTCTATTTTCGAGGTATTCAAAAGCCTGGTTTGCGATATAACGGTTTTCACTTTTTAGCAATTCAGCAACATTCTCAGCAACAAATTCATCTATTATATTGTGAGTGTTGAACAGTTCAAGTGAAGTTTTGATAAGTGTCCCATTCAGATTTTTTAATTCGGAAGAAAGTTTTTTTATCACATAATTATCCAATTTAGGTGCATCCATTAATTTTTGAATAATAAATAGTTTGTGCCAAAACCCGCTGTTGTCAAAAATATTGGATAATTCAATTTGAATTTCACTGGTTAAGGCATTGGGTTTTAAAGCATTTAACGAACGTTCTGCCAGATATATATCTTTCCCTGAAATTATTTCCATGATCTTATTTTGTAGGGCGCCCGAAATTTCCATTTTCTCAGAGATATGATTAAGCGCCCAAACTTGGTCCTCTAGTATTTTGCTGTTCAATAATTCTAAAACAATTTCAGATGTTAATTTTTCATAAGTTAATTTTTCGATTTCGCTTTTGGTCTGCCCGTATACAACGTGCCATAGAGTATAAGTTGTATAAACAGCCCCTGGGACAATATAATCCAGTACAGCAGCAATTGTTGCTGATGAAACAGCATCCACATTTGTGTTTGTCGAATCCTTTCCCGGAACCAGATCTTTAAGTGAATAGTTTGCTAATTCAGAATGTGGGTTGGCCAGCAAAAAATGTAATTGGTCATATTCTTTGGAAGTGAACTTTACATGTTCGGTCTTACTAAGAAACTCTTTTTCAGGTAATTCAAATCCAAGATATCTTCCCGAAGTATTCCAGAATAGATTTATTCGAACAAGCCTGCATTCACCATCAATACAAACTCCTGTTCTAATTTTTCTTGAATACATTGTCGGAATTTTATTCTCACTAAGGTGTTCAAAAAGTGTATCATTTTGTGAAGTATCCTTGAAGTCAATAATATGGGGAATTACAGAATGAATTTCTTTTGCAATAGTTGGGGTAAATAACCGTGTTACATTCTCCGTTTTGATATGAAACGAACTTATAGATAAAACTAAAATTAATATGAGTAAAATATTTCTTTTCATTTGACCATTATTTTTGTACCTGGTACTTAACAATGCAAATTACTTAACTTGTTTAACTTTTGTGGCTTGCTAACAAATGTAAGGGTAAGTGTTACTACAATAAATAATAATTACTGTCTTTATATTTTTTACCTGAAAATACTTTTTTGATTGAACTCATATTTTTTGTTACTAACTAAAAAATTAAGGTTGGGTCTTATTTTGTATCCCAAAAAGAGCCTTCTTTTTTCATTTGTTTTTCAAACGTTACTAAATCAGTTAGCAGTTCTGAAACTTTTTCTGGGTATTGTTTGGAGACATTAATTCTTTCTCCCAGATCTTTTTCAACTTGAAACAACAATGGCGTTTCCCTTGATGCCGTAAAACCATAGTTATTTTTTGTTTGAGAACCTATGCGAACATGTAATTTCCACGAGTTTTTCCGAATTGCCGAAGGTTGGTTGTCGGAATAAGAATAGAAAAATTTAAATTCATCGGGTTTGTTTTTATACTTCTCAGGCATTAATAACGAACTAATATCGCGTCCGTCAATAGTTCTGTCATTAGGCAATTCTACGCCGGTTATTGCGAAAATTGTTGGCAATATATCTAAAGTACTGATAGGCGTTTGTTCATTTCGGTTTCGCCTAATCCCTGCAGGCCAACTGATAATCCCTGGCACGCGATGTCCGCCTTCCCATGTTGATCCTTTTCCATCGCGAAATGGAGTGGCATAACCAACCTGTAAACGTGTATCCCCATATTTGGTATCTGACTTATCATTAAAAACGATCCATGGCCCATTGTCTGAAGAAAAAACAATGATGGTATTGTCGCTCAAGCCAACATCTTCTAATGTTTGACAAATCTCACCAATTGCTGCATCAAGCTCTTCCAACACGTCTCCAAGAACTCCATTACGTGACCTACCTTTATATTTATCACTAACAAAGAGACCTAGATGTGGCATATTATAAGGAATATATGCGAAAAAAGGATTCTTTTTGTTTCGTTTAATAAAATCAATGGCAGCTTTTGTACACACACCTGTCAAAGATTCCGACGCTTTTATGTCAGAGGGTAAATCATTAGCTATTAAATCATATCCGGGTACTGGATTTTTACCTTGAGGGTCACTTTTCAAAAGCATTGCAGTGTTGTAGTCATGCGATACATTTGTTCCAACCCATTCGTCAAAACCATGTGCCAGGGGCAAAGTTTTTTGAGAAAATTGATTGTTCTCGTTGGGAGACCCCAGGTGCCATTTTCCAAATATTCCGGTTCTATACCCTACCGATTTTAGCCCCTCTGCAAGAGTAATCTCTTTTTCATGAATATGTCTCCCGGCGTTGGGTCCAATTACCCAAGCGCCCAGTCCCGAACGCCCCGGATAGCGTCCGGTCATCAGAGAATAGCGCGATGCAGAACATGCAGCAGTGGCAACGTAGAACTGCGTAAAATTAACTCCACTCTCCTTTAACTTCGTAATATTAGGTGTTTTTATGGTAGGATTACCATTGTGTGCATAATCTCCATATCCGCTATCATCAAGATAAAACAATAACACATTGGGTTTTGTGTTCTCTTTCTTTTTAGAATTGTTACATGCCACTCCAACTATTATTAAAAGAATGATAATGCCGTAAAATCTTAAATTGTTTAATTTCATTCGTTTATAGTTTTCAATTGCAGTGCCATAAATAACATGGCAGTACCAAAAACAGGATATATTTTACTTGTTTGTCTCCAATACCATTCCATCTTCGAGTAATTTTTGCTTAATATTTTGATAATCTACGTCCTGCACAGCAACATCCTCGTCAATCGCCAATACAGCGGCCGTTCCCGCACTCTGGCCCAGGATCATAAAAACCGGTTCCATACGGATTGAGCCGTAGGCAACGTGTGATGCAGAAAGGCAGACCGGTACAAGCAGATTTCTACATTCCTGCTTTTTTGGAACTATCGAGCGATAAGAAATGGGATATGGGCCCGGACACCCATGACCGAAGCCTCCCTCGTTTTTCACAATCTTTTTACCATCTCTTTCGATCACTACACGTTGGCAGAAATGAGAATCCATCGCGTATGATCCCAATCCAACGCCATCACTCACTGTTGTTATTGATTCACAGTTTGCCTGTGTCATCACATATGTGGAAACCATGCGACGACCTTCTCTAATATAAAGCTGATGGGGCCAGAATCCCGTATTTTGAAACTCCTGAGGATCGAGCCCCCATTGGCTAACTCTTTCTCGTAATGTATCCGGAACCTGCGGATCGTTCGCAAGGAAGTACATGAGCCCCTGCTGATAATTGACATGATCCTGAAAAATGCGCTCCCGCAATTTGTACAATTCAGGCAAAGGCATGGACATTCCACGCCGGGGTGGAGGATTTTCCGCAAAAGAGCCCGGTTCATAGGTGCCGTCGGGCCACTGATAATTACCGCCCACATAGTCTGTGGAAAAACTTCCCGCGTTGTTGCAATCGCCTAATCGCAACTGGACAGGACCATCGGTCATGGGACGTGTTGTATAGTTCAGTACCCACTTAATTTGTGGATCAGAGTTGAGAAAGCGGGCAAGCAGGGCGTATCGGCCGGGATCATATCCGTTCGGTTTGGGAAAAGGTATTTTCCCCTCCTTGTTCGCGAGGTAATGTCGAAAGTTGTAGGCCTGTACCTTGAAATCACCATCACCATCGTTTCCGGGCGGCTCTGAAGATATTTCAGGGAGCAGACCCGATTCCGGATCATCCGGAATCACATAAGGGCTCAGCGGCAGCCCGCAAAACTGGTAGGTGTTCTGCCATGAGAGCTTTTGCCATTGCCCGGCCAGCGATTCTCCATAAGTACCGGCTGACTCCCTTCCTACACGGTAAGAGACGTCCGCCGCGGCCAACAGATCACCCTCGTAAGTAGCATCTACAAACATAGAAGCTTTAATGGTCTCGTTGGTCTCCATGGTTACGGAAACCAGTCGGCTGTCCTCTATTTCAGTGGACTTCAGGCAACGTTCAAAAAGAACCGTTACGTCCGCCTCATCGAGCATTTTCAGAAAAAGCGATTCAGCCTCTGATGGTCGAAATTTAATGATGCGGCCGATCCGGGTATAAAACTCCAACGCCAAACCTCCGACTGTTTCCTTTTTCCCGATATCTGTGGCAGTTAATCCACCCGATGTCAATCCGCCTACATGCCGGTTGAACGACAGCAGCACGGCCTTTTTACCCATGCGTGCTGCCTGAATTGCAGCGGTTACCCCGGCAGGGGTGCCCCCGTAGACAGCAACATCGTACTCGATTATCTTTGGCTTTCCGGGCTCAACTTGTCGGTAGTAACACAGCTTACGTACGTCTGAAGCCTCATCAGAACTGTCCGAAGGTGAAGTGCAACCAGAAAACATTACAACCGCAACCAGAGCAGCATTACTCAATATTTTTAAGATGGTTAGTTTCATTTTCTTTCCTTTCTTTTCTATTATTGTAACTATATGTAAAAACACAATATCAGTTGTTTATAGGTTTATACCTCACAACAGGTTAATAAAAGATTTATTTGTGAAAGTACCGCTAATAGTTGCTCCGGCGGTAGTCAATAGGGTTCTTTTAATGGCATTTCTTCTTGATATTTTAATAACACCCAAATGTTCATCTGGTGAAACCATGATAACGGATTTTCCGGATTGAGCAATTTCCACAGCAGCAGTTACAGCAGCAGATGTTCCGCCGTAAATTATTACGTCGGCTTCCTGTACGTGGTTTGTTTTCTGATTTTTACAACTAAAAATTCCCAGTGCCAGAATTACGGCTAAAAAAGAAATTTTTCTGATTGTTTTAATAAGTTTTAGTTTCATATTTCAAGGTGATAAATTTCTGTACGTTACTAATAAAATAATTAAAAATTTGAAATGTACTATTTAGGTTCGTGTGCTAAAATTTGTTTATCATTTAAAAGAATTGTTTTAAGTGATGGATAATCTACATTTTGCACATCAACATTTTGATCGATTGCCGAAGCTGCTGCTGTTGCTGCTGATTGCCCCAGTACCATAAATACCGGTTCCATCCGAATTGAGCCAAAAGCCATGTGAGTTGCGCTAACACAAACTGGAACTAAAAGATTGGTGCATTCCTTTTTTTTCGAAACAATTGAACGATAACTAATTGGATATGGTCCGGGAACTGAAGCTTCCACATTTCCTTCATTCTGCACAAATCCGTTGGCATCGACATATCGCTGAACCTGGTGCGAGTCCATTCCGTATGCGCCAAGACCCACAGGATCTTCTGCTATTTCGAATCCTTCACAATTTTTCTGGGTCATTACATAATCACAGATCATACGCCGGGCCTCCCGAACATACAATTGTTGTTGCCAACCGTCTTCTCTTTCGTATTCATCCTTACATGTTCCCCATTGAGATACTTTATCCCGTACTTTCTTAGGAATGCGCGGATGATAGGCCAATGTCCACATTAATCCCTTTTGATAATTTCGGTGATGTTCCAATATTTTTTCCCGTTCCTCGTGAGAAGCTTCCGGGTAGTCATAATTCTGTCCGATAAAATCAGTAGAAAATCCTTTTTGATTGTTAATATCTGTTTTCCGGTTGGGCATAGCTGAATTTATCCAGGGAACCAGAGGATCTCCATAAGAATACATTTCTTCTATTGGCCCCACTGAAGCTTCATAATTCCGGAACAGGAGTTCGTAATCCAATTCATTGTAATTATCAGGTTTATTGAAAAGAATACGGTTTTCGGGGACATTTGTCAATGTCATCCTGAAACAATAGGCCTGGATACCTTTATCTCCTTGTCCATCTATTCCCGGGCCGCCTTTTACAATAAAAGGCAACAAACCGCTTGAAGGATCACCTTTTACAATGTATGGATCAACGCCATCAATAAAATTGTGATGCACGCTGTTACGTGAAACCGTTCCGCGAAGGGTAATACTGTAATCGTTGGCTTGCACTCCGTTTAAGGTTTCGCCGTATTCTTTGTTCGATTCACGGCCAATAGTGTAACTCACTCCGGCTGCGGCCATTAAATCTCCCTCATATGTTGCATCAATAAACATTTTTCCAACAAACGACTTACCACTTTCCATCTCTATTTTAACAATTCTTGCTTCTTCTTTCTTTACACCATCCTTTCTATTGAGCCTTTCTTCATATATCAAATCGATGTTTTCCTTCTCTATCATTTCTTTATATACTTCCAAAGCAGCCGATGGTTCAAAGGTCCACATCGCATCTTCACCTTCTTTGGTGCGGGTTTGCCCGCCATCCATGTATTCTGAACTTTTTTGCCATTTCCAGTTTGAAGGATTTTCATAATACCTTTCTATGTTTTGGTAGAATTCACGCGAGATTCCGCCAATAACCTGCTTATTACCGATGTCGGTTTGTCGGTTCAATTAAAACCACTGATTTACCCATTCGCGAGGCCTGAATTGCTGCAGCCACTCCTGCTGAGGTTCCACCGTAAATAACAATGTCGTAATTGGTTTGGCTTTTTGTTTTAAAAGAAAAATTAAACACCAGAAGAATTGTCAAAAGAGTGCTTAAAATATTTTTTAGATAATTTCTGCTTATAATATTCATAATGATTATATTATTTACTCTCTAGTCATTTTTTTAGATAATTCTATTTGAGGAAGGAATGCTCCATTTTCGCGTAATGTTTTTACAAGTAAAGATGTATCTAAATCGTTTGCATGCTCACCTGTTTTTATGGATTGAGCGGCAGCAGTGCCTGCAGCCTGACCAAGAATATAGCAACCCGGCTGATCGCGCACTGAACCCTGTACTTTCACATCAGCAGAAATACAACGACCTGCTGCCCAAAGGTTTTTCCATCCTTTTGGAACTAACATACCATATGGCAGACCGTAGTTTTCACCCTTTCTGAAAATATCTATCGTATTCCACTCATTAAGAAACCGTTCATATTGTTCGTCCGATGTATCATACACATGAATATCAATCTTTTTGCAATAAAGTCCGATTTGATCGGGAAATTTTCTTCGGCTTTTTAGATCCTTATAATTTAATTCATACTCCCCTAAAATATTTCGTGATTCTCTAACTCCCATTAATGCAGCAGTTGAGAGTGTTTTCATGTTTTTTGCACCTTCCAGATATTGTTGATAGAAACGAGTATGCTCTTCTACGAGTTTTCTACCTTTAATATAGCCCGCGGTTAAACTTCTTACTTTAAGTGCATCCATATTGAAGATATGCCCTGAATTCATTATTCCCCAGTTATCTCCATTACGAAATAGTCCCGGAACGTGCCTGTCTGGTTGACTAAAAAAACCATCTTCAACTGCTTTATAAACCATTGCCTGCTTATTCTTATAATCGGACCAATCATAATCGGATACCAAGGCACAAAGGGTAGGAGGCATTATGTGTTCTGTGTCTCTGCCTGCCTCTCTGGAGGGTACACCACACATATTGGCAAGTGTTGCATCTCCGGTAGCATCAATAAAACTTTTGGCGGGCACATAGTGGTAACCCTCAATATGTTGGATAACTACACCTTTTACGTTTTTATTCTCTGCGTCAATATCAGCATCAATCACACGTGTTGCGAACAAAATATCCACGCCGGCCTCAAGGCAAAGATCATCAAGGATAATTTTCAGTACCTCTGCGTTAATTCCTGTAGAGGCATGTAAAACAGATCCCCACGAAATTGGATCACCCTTTCGGATTAAACCTCTCTTTTCCTGCATCTTTGTAAGTATTTCAAGGAATAGACCCTGTACTAACATATTATTTCCATCCGACATGTTTGTCCATGAACAAACCAGACCCGAAGTCCCTGTTCCGCCGAGGCAACCAAGCGCCTCTACCAGCAGAACCTTAACACCTAACCTGGCTGCAGAAATTGCAGCTGCTACACCTCCTGGGCCACCACCTGACACAACCAGGTCGTATTCATCCAGCACGGGTATCTCCCGTTCCAATTTGAATGAATTCTTTTTTTTGAGAGAATAATAGTCTTTGGCTTGTGAGGAAAACCCTATTCCTGCACCCGCAATTGTTAAGAGCGAGTTTTTTAAAGCCTTTCGTCGTGATATTTTTTTCATGTTTTTTCGTTTAAAGTATTTTTGTTTTGTGGCATTAATAAATTAATTAAATATTTAATTTGAATTTTTTAAACCGAAAATATTCCGGTGTATGAGCAAAAGCTATTCAATTGTGGCCAAATTAATTTAACTCCACAATTCGAATCTTCTTTTTACTATTGCTCTTGTGGCTTTTTACCTGTTCTATCCATGTTTCGCTCTGCAAATTTTTCTGATTCCAAGGCTATTGATTAATCCTGTTTAGATGAGACTTTTAATTCATCCTTAAATTCAACAACAATAACAGATGCAATTTTATCTGGTGCTTTCCCTTTAAGATGAACTATATTCTGATCTTTTACTTTTTTCACCTTAAAGGAAATCTGAGGATCGGCTAACAAATAGGCTTTTTTCACTTTATTGACCATCGGAAGTGTCAGTTGCCCTTTTTCTGCCCAATCAAAAACATGGAGATAGAGCTTATTCTCTTTTTGGGTGCAGCTCCCCCAACTAAATGCTTTTAAAGGATTTGCTGTTGTTCCATAAATAGCTTCCCCGTTTGTTGCCAGCCAAGCGCCCATATCTTTTAATATTTTAATGCTGGGTTCGGGGATTAAACCTTCTGCCGTTGGTCCAACGTTGAGCAGGAAGTTTCCTCCCTTACTTACGATATCGATTAAGTTCCTGATAAGCGTCTCCGAGGACGTCCAGTTATTATTATATTCTTTATACCCCCACGAACGGTTCATTGTCATACAGGTTTCCCAGTTTCTGCCGGGTATTCCTGTTGCAGGAATATGTTGTTCCGGAGTTTCTATGTCCCCCTTATAACCACCTCCAAGACGATTATTAGTGATCAAATCTGGATATTTGTTAATAAGTGGTATAAATTTATCAGCCCTCTCCTTAGTCATGCCTGTATGGGTATCCCACCAGAGAATATCAACTTTCCCGTAATTGGAAAGAATTTCTTTTACCTGTGGAACGGATACATTATCGAGGTATTCATCCATATCACCAAGCTGGGCAGGATCCCAGTGACCATTATTATCCATCGTGAATTTATCAATCCGAACAGAATCGGGATTGGCATAACCTTTCCCGGCCTTTACCCTGCGCGCCGAACCTCCCGGATGCATCCAGTCCTGCGCATGAGAATAATAAAATCCCAAAGGCATATCATACTGGTGACACGCATCAGCCAGGGGAGCAATCAAATCTTTCCCCCAGGGTGTGGCATCCACGACATCCCAATCCGTCACTTTTGAATCAAACAGTGCAAAACCATCATGATGCTTTGTGGTGATTACCATGTATTTCATTCCTGCTTCTTTGGCTAGTCTCACCCAGGTTTGTGGATCATATTTTACCGGATTAAAATCATTTGCGAATGATTTATATTCTTCAACCGGAATTTCCCCAACATTCATTATCCATTCAGATCCCCAGTTCACTTCGTTCCCTTTGTACGATCCTGCCGGGACGGAATACACCCCCCCAATGAATAAACATTACAAATTTGGCATCTTTCCACCAGTCCATTTTGTTTGGATTATCCTGCGAAAAAAGATGAAGGGAGAAGCAGGTGAAAAAAATCAATGACAGAATTCTGTACATCGTATTAAAATTTTTATTTCTTTTAGTTTTTTCTTTGTATTTTTCATCCTGAAAGTGATAGTTTTTTGTCGAATCTTTATTGTATAACAACTTGAAGATAAGCAACTAGCATCACTTTTGTTCATTTTTAAGTTTTAATAATTGGCCATATTATTCTTGTAAAATACCCTGCGCTAAGAGCGCAGGGTATTTTATGCCATTCTTTAAAAAGTTCAGGAATCCCCAACCTTTTTGTTCTGGTATTAAATTTTAATAATTTGGATTTTGAGTTATATTGTCATTAATTAAAATTTCTGTACTCGGTATAGGCCATAAATATTGTCTGGAAGCATCAAATTGACGCTGCGCTAATATACGATAATAACCTGCTTGATACATTGGTCCGAAATCGGCAATTCCATCTTCATCTAATTCCGGAATTTCCGGGAAGAACCATAAACCGGCATCTACATATTTCGCCTTCATATCTTCTACAGAAGCAAGTAATCCATAAATTGGTTTATTCAATACCTTTTCAGCTAATTTCCAACGAATAATATCCATATAACGGCGCCCCTCATGAGCTAATTCTATTCGTCGTTCATTACGTACTAACTTACGAAGTTCCGATTGGTCTGTTGTTGTTATGGCCGGATAATTGGAAGTTTCGGCCACGTCAACCTTATAGGCCCTGGCACGTACCTTGTTGATTGCATCCAATACAGACTGATCGATTTCATTCAACTCAATCTTTGCTTCTGCATACATTAGAAGCACATCAGCATAACGCATAATAATTAAATCATTCTGATTTCTTCTGTTCTTAACCCAAAAATCATTCATACCTTTTTTCCAAAGAAGCCCGTTCCATGGTGCATATCGATCTCCCGCAAGGCTAGATCTATTTGTTACATATTTTCCGGTTTCTACTTGCAAAACTTCTACAGAATCGGGATGCGAATAGAAAATATATCCAGCATGAGCTTCTCCAAAAGGTACAACTGTTTCTGACAAACGAGGATCACGGTTCTCAAATGGATTTCTTGGATTAAAAAGAGGTGATTCGTCAATTGGTAATCCGTCAGTACATTGGTAGGCACAAAATAACTCAAAAGAAGGGTAATTATTCCCCCATCCACCGGCGTTACGGGGCAATGTACCTGGAACCCATTTGCCATTGACACCCGGCCAATGATTAAATTCTTCGAATTGCTCTGAACCAGGCATTGCAAAAATAACTTCTTTGGTATTTTTTGTGCTGTTTCTATGAAGTTCTCCATAATCTGGATCTAATTCATAAACATCAGGCAACTCCATACATGCTTTGGCAGCATCCCGTGCAACAGCCCAGTCTTGCTGATATAATGCAGTACGGGCTTTCATAGCTAAAGCAGCACCTTTGGTTGCTAATTGTTTTCCCCCATAACTGTCAGGCAATTTTGATATTGCTACGTCAAAATCTTTATAAATTTCGTTTAAAATCGTATTTTTGTCAGTCCTGCCGAAACTAAAAGCTTCTTCTATTGTAAGAGGTTCGGTATAAAATACAACATCTCCCCACCGATTAATCAAATAAGCATATTGTGCAGCACGAACAAAAGAAGCATTACCGATAACCATATCTTTTGATTCTTGTGGCAAATCTGCCTCTTCAATTTTCAACAGTATGGTATTTGCCCTGCCAATACTCTGATACTTATTATTCCAGAAAGTTGACAGCCAACTCCAATCGCTGTTTATAGTCGCATTAGTTATTGGGGTTAGATTTGATCTGTTAACCAAGTCATCTTGCCATGTAGGAGCATCAGGCAACCAGAATTGCCTTTGATATAAATCATTAACTGACATCTCAAATTGATCATTCTCTTGATACCACGTATTGACTGAAGCTTCTGAGAGGGGATCCAAATCCAGTTCTGTACATGAATAACTGATTAATAAACCAGTTATTAGCAATGTATTTATGATAGTTTTCATTTTTATTTTTATTTAAAATTTAACTGTAGCACCAAATAAAAAAGTTGAAGTAATTGGATACGCTGTACTCCCGGCTTCAACATCATAGCCTTTCATTAACTTATCAAAAGTATAGAGATCTGATATGTTTACATATATTCTCAGTTGCTTCATCTTTAGTTTTTGAACAATAGAATTAGGCAAACTATACCCAAGGTTTATATTTTTTATCCTGAGATAAGCACCATTAATTATCCAATGATCTGACATTGTATAGTTATTACCATTTCCTATATCACTTAATCTTGGATATTCAGCATTAAGATTTTCTTCTGCACTGTTATAATTACTCCAGTAATTTCCATCATAAATTAATGGGGCATTGTACCATCCGCGTGTCCTTAATGGATATACTTCCCCACTAATAACAAGGTTTTGTTTACCAACTCCCTGTATAACGAGAGAGAAATCGAAGTTTTTATATTCCAGTGATAAATTACTACCAAACATATACCGTGGAAGAGAACCGCCTAGGGGAACACGATCATAATCAGGAGAAATAATACCATCAGGTACACCTTCAGGACCACTGATGTCCAAATGTTTTACATCCCCAGGCCTTATAGCCGCATTTAATACAGCAGAATTTTCTATCTCTTCCTGGGTTTGAAATAATCCATCTGATCTATACCCATACCATTCTTGATATTCAGTGCCTTCAGCTGTTATCTGGCTCCCTTTAAATTCGGTACCACTTAAATCGTTCATTAAAGTTTTGGTATCAAAAATATTGGCTGAAACAAAATAAGTCAATTCGCCGATTCTATCTCTCCAGCTTATTTCAAGGTCCCAACCTTTTGTTTCCATACTACCCGCATTTTGATCAGGATTACTAAATCCCATAAACGAAGGTATTTCCAGCGCCAGCAACATATCTGAGGTTTTTTTACTGTAAATATCTCCAGTTAATTGAAGCTTGTTATTAAAAAAATAGGCATCTAATCCAAAGTTTATAGTTTCTGTTTTCTCCCATGTAATATCTTCGATAGCCCAATTAGTCTGAGCAGCTCCTGTTGAAGAAACCACATTAGAACCCTGGAAATACAAAATACCAGGTTGGAATCCTATGGTTGATTGATATGGATAATTTCCGATGCGCTCATTACCCAATGTTCCAAAGGATCCTCGCAATTTGAGGTAGGAAAATGTATTGTTATCTTTCCAAAAGGATTCATGTGACACCACCCATCCAGCTGATAATGAAGGGAAAAGTCCCCATCGATAATCAGAATGGAAACGCGAAGACCCATCATATCGAACATTCCCTTGAAATAGATATCTATTGCTGTAGTTATATAATATACGACCAAAAAAGGAGCGGTATGCATTCTCGAATGCATATCCATAATTATCTCTGAAATCCAAAGGTCCCAAATCTAAATAAGGAAAATAACTGAAGTCGTAATCATCCCTGGATGCTCCCATATTTTCTATAAATGAACTGTACTCTTCATAACCCACCATGGCGTTTAAAGAATGTTTTCCAAATTCTTTTTCATAATTTGCGACAAACTGAATTGTATAATTTTGGTTCTGGTGTCGTCTCTCCATTAGATATGTTCTATTTTTTCCGGTTAAATACCCTAAAAATTGTGTAGGATCTTCAGCATCGTAGTAAGGAACTTTCTTTGTAAAGGATTTCTCTGAATCAAATCTGATTGATGGAGAAAATAATGCTTTTATATTAAGTCCATTGAATGGTAAAAAATTTATCTCCAATTTACCACCAACTAAATTTCCCGAATTATTTCTAGTACCTCCATATTCCATTTGTCCGTAAATGTTATCGCCATTTTTCCCTCCTGCTACTCTGCCATCAGTCCATGTCGCGGGATAAACCGGACCAGCCATATAACCTACTCGACTTGGGCTGGTGACAGGTCGCTCCTGAATATTTCTCTGAACGAAAAAGTCCATTTTTGCATTTAATAAATCCTCTTTTATAGAAACATCTGTATTAATTCTGGAATTTATTCTTTCAAAAGTACGATGGACATATAATCCATCATTTGTTTCATATGATAATGAACCATTTACCTTGACAGCTTTGCTTCCTCCTAAAATATTAAGATTATGACGCTGAATCGGAGCCCTTTTGTTCATGGTAAGATTCTCCCAATCCGTGATGGGATATTGATTTGGATCCTGCTTATTTAACTCATAGTAATTGTCGATTTCATTTTTGGCGAAAATTGGATATTCCTCCCCGGTATTTCCATTATCATTCCATGACATTTCATTATTCATTTCCATATAACGAATTGCATCAACAACTTCAGGTCTTTCAGTAGGCGTTTCAAAACCAATATTAAAATCATAATTTAAGCTGAACTCTCCTGTTTTCGATCTTTTTGTAGTTACAAGGATTACACCTGCCGCTGCCCTTGAACCATAAATTGAAGCAGATGCTGCATCTTTTAAAACCGAGATATCTTCAATATCATTTGGATTGATCTGATCAATATTATCCACAGGAACTCCATCCACAATTATAAGGGGATTATTGTTTCCAATTGTAGTTATCCCTCTAATTCTAATATTAGCGCTTGTGCCCGGATCTCCGCTGCTTCGGGTTACCGACACCCCAGAAGTTGCCCCCTGCAAGGCATGTGACACTTGAGTTGTCTTTCTTTCTGCAATAACATTCCCTGCCACCGTACTTATTCCTCCAGTGAGATCACTCTTTTTCACTGTACCATAACCAATAACCACAACTTCTTCCAGACCAACAATATCAGGTTGTAGAGTAACATTAATTTCTGTTTGATTGTCTATGGATACTTCTTGTGAAAGCATTCCTACATAAGAATATACTAAAACAACCTCGGGGCCATCCACTTCAAGGGTGTATTTCCCATCCAGATCAGTAATAGTGCCCTGGGTTGTGCCTTTAATGAAAATACTCACCCCGGGCAGGGGCTCACCATTTTCATCGGTTACAGTTCCGATGATACTATTCTGCTGGATAAGCGATGCAGGCATGATCAGGATAAGATTGTTTTCCATCAACTTGAAGGTTAAATCCTGTCCCTCAAACAGGTTCTCCATGGCTTCAAACTCGTTCATTTTCTCAGCCTTGAAATCAACCTTGTCATCGAGATTGGCTAACTGATCATTGTAAAAAAACCTGTATTCACTTTGAGATTCGATCTCCTGCAGGACTTGCCTGATGGTTTGGTCCTCTACTTCAATAGACATCCGGGTTCCCTGCGGGTAAACCGAAGCATTAAGAGTAAAGGCAAAAACGCTGGTGAATAAGATAATAATTTTCATGGCCAGCAAGGTTTTAAGTGTTTTCTTCCAAGGATGGAAGAAAACTGACAATTCATTTTTCTTCATTTTTTTCATAACAGCTAGAATTAGGTTTAAAAGATCACAGATTTACATTGTCAATTGATATCTATTGTATTATTTGATTGTATTATGATTGTGTAATTAAATGCATTATCTCAAACAAGGCTGAGAGCACCCGTTGCGGGTACTCTCAGCAGATGCTGACCTAACCACTAACCTAAACCTAACCTAAATTTACACATTTTGTGTTATTATAATTCCTTTTTCAGCAAAAATTTCCTTTTCCTTGTGCATAATAATGGTCAGGTCCTTGTAATGCTTAACAATACCTTTATGTTTCAAGTAGTTGAGAGAGATGTTATACACGGATTTTAACAGGTATTTCTTTACGGATATCCTGACTTGAATTTCATTTCTTTTATACCATAAACGGTAAAAAACCTCCATTACTATTTCCTCTGCAGCACTATCGTCCCTGACTATTAGAAAAGCATAATTGCATAGGTTCTCGAAATGGTCCTCAAAAAGCCTGTCATATGCTTTCCTGTCGCCTCTTTTAATCCTTAAAACGAGATTCTTTTCAAGGTCATTCATAATCAGGGTAAAAAGCTAATATAGAAAATTATTTCCAGTTGGTGCATGGTGATATACCTCCCTCCAGATTGACCAACCCGCAGCTTTGGAAGAACTGTTTTTAGAACTGATAAAGTCAGAGGAGTGGCTACCGTGTTTTCGAAAGGGATCAAATCCGGCATCAAAAAGCGTTCGGCTGATCTACCAATGATCCATCAACATACCTTATTTCATGACTATCCTGCTATAGTTCCAAAATCCCTTTGGATTTCTAATTAGGGTTTCCTGTCCAAGTCAGGATAAAATGATTGATTTTTAGCTAATCATAGATTTTCACGGTAATTCTAAACACGTAGTTTTCAAGAATAGGAAGCTCCTTCAAATGTGATTTTCTTATTTCCGAGCCACGAGTATTTTTGATAGGGATACAAGTTAGTTTTTTC
>SDBT01005540.1_pt1 | contig 21150 bp, 18 predicted proteins | sample 2277101 | NCBI WGS metagenome assembly SDBT01 (sample SAMN10404973, study PRJNA504765) | marine sediment metagenome | isolation source: marine sediment core GS10_PC15, 103 cmbsf | place: Arctic Ocean: Southern Knipovich Ridge | collected 2010
CAAAATCAACTTCGATATCGATCGAATAAAGTGTGTAGAAATCGTCATAGGCATCTGTCTCCGTGCCGGCATCTTCTGCCGCTGAAGACGAATCGAGATGGAAATCGAAGCTGGCGGCATCGACGAAATCAGGATCGCCAATAACGTTGTTGGCCCATTCGGTAATTGCATTAAGCGTCGATGCCGACTGGGTGTTGTAATCCGTAGTGCCCCATTCTATCTTAACATCGTTGCCGTTCTGGTAGAACAGGTTATATTCAACTGTAAACGCCGAGCGCATAGACTGGCTGACATCGATGTGATCCTCGTAAATATCGCTGATGATATTGCTCAGGATGTTGATGTTCGTCGCGCCTGTCAGCCAGTGGTGATGGATGCCATCTGCGCCGACCGATGCGATGGTGTTGGCGATGATGTTTATATTGTCGGAATCGGGATCGATATCCAGTATAATACCATCGCCGACTATATCGTAGATCGTGTTGCCGATAATCCAGCAGTCCTCGGCACCTTCAACACGTATGCCTGTCTGGGAGTCGTAGATATCATTGAACAGGAACCACGAGCGAAGCGGGCCGTACTGTTCGGAATACCCGTTACTGCCGATAACTACCGCATCTCCTGAAGATGTCCCAGAAGACGCATATCCGTAAATGATATTTTCAGAGACGACCACATCGTCAATCGTCTTTAGATCGACGCCGTTCTCGCGATCGTCGTGTAATACGTTCCAACCGACATATATCTGATATGGCGCCGGATTGGCAAGGTGGCTCGCCTGGAATGCATCACCACTGTTTTCGTGGATCTCGTTTTCGAGAAGCCAGTAGTTATAGGTTCCTGATCCTATCGATACGCCATGGGAGTCGGTGGGGCTTTGCTCCGAGCCCCGTTGGCTGTGGTGAATGTTGTTGTTATAGATGACGATGTCGTTGCAGTAATTCTGTGTAGAAATAGCGGCGCCCGTACTTTTCCACACGTCCGTAGGATTGTGGACTTCGCAATTCCGGATCGCGATGTGGTCTGAATATTCCCAGATTCTGATATAGGGGCCGTTGTAGTATTCCTGGTTCTCGAAAATCAGGTAAGAACCCTCTATACGAAGGTCATGAATCAGACCACTGGGCGACTGGGTGCGGATCTTGCTGTCCGGATCAAACCCGCGAATGAAGACGGGCTTTGCAGCAGTGCCCTGGACGATAACCTTCTTCCAGCCACTGTACGTGTAAGGCCCGCCGTGAATTTCGACGACCGACCCAGCCGGCAGCGTCTTGGACAGCCCGTCGTAAATATCCAATCGAGGCGTGCTCGGGGTGCCGTACGGGTTGCTTGTGTTGGTGGCATTCTGGTGGGTGTTGTCGATGTAGTGGGTGTACGGCCCGTTGCCGGCGTCGGGATACGCCACCCCGCCCGCGCCGAAGTCGTACGTCGCATCATCGTACATCCCGACTGTTTCTTCGATCCCGAACGAAGGCTCGGGAATACCTATTGGCGGCGTGTATGCCTGCGCGGCTGTCGCCAGCGCAAACAGAACCACCAGTCCAATAATACAGAGTTTTACTGCCGGAGGGGGTGATCTTAACATAATTTCCTACCTTTCAATAAGAGTTCCACGACTGGGATTTATACCATCGCCAAGCCGGCCGGCTGAGCAATGGTGACGATACGTTACAAAATGCCTCATCTTTAGAGACACCTTTCACCGCTTTTGTCAGAAATTGGGGTAAACCGCTACCCGAGTTCAGACAGGTACTCACTTACAGCGGTAAAACAGGACTGCTAATCGCGAGAAGCGCGCCGGTACGACCAGTACAGAAGTGAGAGAACTACCCCAATGTAATTAGTTATAGCACGAAGGAAAAGAGCAGGCCACAAAAAAACTGATTTTCTACAAAAAGATTTCTTTCCATAAAAAACACAGCCTCATCCTGCTGGCGAAAGTCGATGGCTCGACGGATAGGCGATGACTTGTGAGACACCGGCCGAGCTCTTGGGGCCCGCCAAGGTGATGAGACCTTGACATGGGGGATCTGAATATATCTACTGGCACTGTGATCAAATCACACTCTAAACGAACAATGCCGGTTGGTATGGTTCCCCGTTGACATGAACAAGAAGGTCATCTATCTCGGCTATCGCATCGACGAGCCTCGCAACGAAGCCGTTACGATTAACGCCGCCCAGTATCGCCGGATGGCTGAGAAACTTGGACTGTCGTGCGAGGTTATCGCTTACGACGGAACGGCTTTTTCTCCGGGTAAACTGTGGGCCTTCCTGCGACGTGTTGCGCGAGCCTGCCGCCAAGATCCGGGGATCATCGTACACGATTTCTTCGTCATGGCTGGGCTGTCCCTGATAGTACGAACGTACCTGGCCACACGGGGGCTTTCGGTCCGTTACATCAAGACATTCATAAACCCGCCCGGGACGGCCCGTTTGCTGACCCTCGAGGGTCTGTTGCGGCTGGTCCTGAACAACCGTTTGCTTTGTAAGCTTGTGATGGCTTGGAGTGAGAATGCGACATATTTCGCCCCGCTTTGGAACCACGGCTTGAAAACCCTCGATATCCCACTTCGCTACGAGCCCGGCGAGATCAGCGATCACGATGGCCCTATCCTGGCGGGCTATCTCGGCCACCCCCTCAAGAAAAAGGGAGTTCACCTTTTCCCGAAAATCATCGCCACCGTAAACTCAGTTCGCCCCGATGCAGCCCAATTTCGCTTCAGCTTCAGCGAGCTATGCGACATACCCGAGATTCACAAAACCCTTGCCGAGATCACCAACTGCAGCGTTACCGGCCCTGTTACACCGCGAGAGTTCTTCCATGATCTGGACGTTTACATCCTGCCGATTGACGATTCATTTGCTGCATCGGGGTCATTCAATACTGTCTTTGAGGCAATGGCGTGCGGCTGTTGTGTCCTAACTGCCGACCTGGCCGGACTGCCGGGGATCCTAACGGGCGAGACCGCCGAGTTGGTGAACCCCGCCCGGGGAGAGAACTTCGCCGACACCTTGGTGAAATTGATCGACCAGCCTGATATCCTCAACTCAAAGCGGCGCAATGCCATGAAGGCCTATTCCAGCCACTACGAAGGTGTTGGCCAGCGGATTGAAAAGCAATTGAAGGAACTCTATGAGCAACGAGGTTAAAGACTATTACCGCCGCGAATCAGAGTCTGCCGAGCGATACAATGCGCGGCGCTTCAAATCGCCAGGCGGGGAAGCTGTCAGCGGCCGCGAGTTGATGCCATTTAGATCATGGCTGGCCGACAGTACCGGCGGTCGGCTATTGGACGCCGGCAGCGGCACGGGCAGAGTGCTATCGGTCCTGACCCCCCAAGCCAGGGCCAATGCCACCGCCGTTGATGCCAGCGAGCAAATGCTGGAGTACTTACGAAAGACCTACCCGGAAACTAACATCCTGCAGGGCGATCTGTTCGAGTTCCAGCCTCCCGGCCAGTTCGACATAGTCACGTCACTTCGCGTGCTGGATCATTTCCCGCTTTCGGATCAAGAAGTGTTGCTGAACAGGTTCAAGAGCTTCTGCAGCCCGGGTGGGCGAATAATCGTGTCGGTCCTGGTCGGGCCCACGCTTGAATCCATGGTCAGCTCCATGGTCAAAGGCGGGCACATGAACTATTTCCACTCTCGCCGGCAGTACGCCAAATTGTTCGATCGTTGCAGCCTGGAACTCGTTCGGAGATTCGATGCGTTCGTAATTCCCCGCGGGATATTGTACCGGTCGCCTCGTTTACTGGTCCCCCCGGCGATGGCTATTGATTCTGCAGCCGGCAAGTTGGCCCGGTTCATGTGCTCATACATGACCTGCGAACTGAAGGTCCTTCCATCGTAAGCTGTTGCCAATAAGCACCCGCGTGGCTGCTTCGCTGCCGTCGGCCGATCATGCCGAAAACCAACTCCAGCCTTTAAACAAAGGCTTTTTTAAGCAGCAATTGTTAGCAGGTTTTCGATTTCTTTCCGTTTTCTTTGTCGGTAAGTCCCTGGCCTTCGACCGAAGTCGATGCTTTTCGACGAAATTCAATATTCTTCGATGGTTTTCAATATTTTTCAATCTACCGTGGTGTACTGCTTGTTTACGGTGAGCTCGTCGAACCGCCGACGGAATCTTTCCGCGTGGCACTCTTATTCGGATGTGAAAGATCTGTCGGGGTGCGTATTAAGGTTGCGCCTCTACTATTACTTGACCGGTTCCATTTGCGCGCGCATCGGGCGTAGCCTTTTGGCGACCCAAGACCCCAACTCCCGGCCGGGCCGACAAATACCCCCCACAAATCTTTTTGAAATTTCAGCGAAAAGCAAAATGACAAGACCACTTTTGAGCGCTTAGTGTGTGTTGATGGGTGCCGTGGCTTGACGAGTCTGCGAGGCAACCACGCTGACCTTTTGGCCGAACGTGGTTGCGGCTGGGTCCGCAAACCACGGCACCAGCGCGGACAATAAAAAATTGGGCGCGGGACTTAACCTACATCGCGGTATGAATGCCTGATGATTCCCATGTGCACCCATTTCCGGCTATCGTAACCAACACATGGGAATCGTACAAAATCAGGCCATTCCAAATGCCCGCGTCATGTCAATCGCGAGCACCCGCGAACAGGCCAACCTGCCGGCCGGCAGGTAAGCCCCGCGCCCTAAGGCTTTTTTGCCTCCTGCGAAATTATGCTTTGAAGTATCGCTACCAATGCCCCCCGGCGGTCCGGCAAGGATGGGCTGCTATCAAGAAAACGCTTTATTTCTTTGGGAACCCGCCCAGCCGGGAGGAACTTATGTACATTGCCTTCCGACATCCGCCAAATCGCGCGGACCAGCAACGCTGTCTTAATATTTTCTGCCAATTTTGATTTTGTTGACAAAGCTTTGCTCCGGCTGCGCATAAAAAAGCGCGAGGTCCAGTATCCGACGGAATCCCCGTGACTGGACGCCCGCTAGAGCGCTTGGACACAGTTCATCCGCCGGACACCGGACCCCGCGCGGAATACTACTCCGGTACGGGGCCGGCGCCGACGGTACAACACCCTGTCCAATTTCCCAGTTTTCACTGGGCTAGCGATTACCAGTCAGGGTGAAAAAATTCGTCGTATGTTATCTAATTGTCTGAATGAATCTTACAGCCGCCGGCGATTCACGTCAAGACAGTGGGCGCCGATTATCCCACTGCTTGCAAGCAAGCAGTGCCACCCGTCTAGCTACTTGACTGGGGATGCTGGCTGCAAGTTGAGGCTGAAAATCTCGGAGTCCCAGTCAACCAGATGCTTAGGCGCATTATGATTTCCTGCAATCTTCAATGCCTGCTTCAGCGCAAGGCGCAGATATTCCTCCATCTTCGTGCAACTCTCTTCCAACGTGTATTGCTTTCCGTCTTCATTCTTCGGAAATTTTTTAGGCTTGGCGCCATGTACGATCTTGCTGCGCACATCGTAGATACCCTTCATGAAATCAAATACCTTCATCCTACTGGCGGGATCCTTCCCCAAGAAAATCGCCGCTCTTAGTGCGAGTCTGTAGCTCAGTTCGCCCTGCCATAAGTCGTTTAAGAACAACGCCTCACAACAGATCATCAGGTCGACCAACTTGTCTTCTGGCTGAAGGCGGTTCCCCGCCTGACTGAAACGGCGTAGGGCAAGCGAAGGAAAAAGCTTTTTCTCGCTCGCCTGGTAATCGCGGTATATATCCCACAACTTACTGAGCTCAGGAGCGTCCTCTGCCGTAAGTTTATACTTATCGTGATCGCCCCAGTAAGGTGGCTGCATGTTGTCAGTGCGGGACCAGTTACTCCCGAAGAGGAAGAAGTTGTGGTCGACGTCCACTGTACCGACAGCATAGACCAGGCCCGTCTTGTAAAGGCGAAGTAGGTCGACCAAGGGTTGGTCATAGTCTCCATTAATATAGGGATCCTTTTGTGCTTTTTTCAGCTCATCCTTGAATTCATCATCGCCAATAACTTTCGGGAGAGTATAGCGAGTGCGGATTGCGAAGCGAGCAACCTGGCGGACCCCAAGGCCATCTTCATCCCCAAGGCGAATGTCCTTCGTCAGCAAGTCGATAACGTCATCATCAGACAGAGATACTATCGCCAACTGCTCATTGAACACAATCTCTTGTTCAGAAGTCAGTCCGTATAGTACTGTGAGTCGCTCGTGATGAATTGTGTCTCCGTACAAAAACTCTTCCATCTTCTCATATTCTGATTCAAACATGGCCGAGTCGAACTTGAACTCGCCCAGTTGATCGAGCATATTTACTGCAACGCCATTGATCACATCCCGCGATGTAAGGCGCGTACGCCTCCTGCAAGTTCCGACGAGGGTGTCGATTTGACGACTGAGGGCAGGGACGCTATGGAGGACGTCTTCGCACGCTTGGGACTCGCTACTCAGCTGGTCCTGGCATTGCAATAAGGGGATCCACCAAAACGGCTTGCGCCGTTGATCTCTCATGAAGAAGTCGGGGACTTTGCACGTCCATGAAACTTCTAGCCTTGGAAGCAATGCGTCTATCTCCACGCTGTCCCGGAGCACTTGCATCGCCTTGAGCGTGTACGCTTCGATCGCGTCGTGGAGTAATTGGCATTTATACTGGATAGTTGCCATTGTCAGTGATGACCTACTAAATGGGACAGTTCACTTACAAGCTCTCATCTGCTTCCTCTTTCAGAAATTAGCCACTACATATAGGATCGTCAAGAGGAGAAATGCTGAAATATTGGATGTTACAACTAGCAAGTTGAGCGCAAGGGACCTCCCTCCTCAAACCAACTCAAATTCTCCAAATACCGGCAGTGGGCGAAGAGTTGTTCTCTCACTGTCACTTTTCGCGAAATTTTCGCAAAGTTTTTGGCAAAGCAGCCCCTTGCCAAGCGTGGAATCGGGTAGTACAATCCGTGACTCGGTTGAAGTATTCGAAAGGACAGAAATGGGACGCCGACGTACCAGGCTTGATCTGCGACTCGCTAACCAGATTACAACGCGTAAGGAAAACCGCATCCGCAAGGCTAAGGAACGCCTCCGCCGCGACGCGCGCGATGCTGCAAAGGTTGCCCGGCTGGGAGAGGCCATCGCTTAGATACGAAACACCATAGACCCCCCGAGCCCTTGGCCGGATGATTGCGCACCGTTAATCTAACGTGTTGCGCCGTCGGCAAGGGCTTGACTTTTTTTTAGGCCGGGCTCGTCACGCGTTTGGTTCGAGATCGCCGCCGGGGAAGATCCGGCTGTAGAACAGGTGGCCGTCGCACTTGCAGTCGCTGGAGCCGAAGCGCGGGATTGGCCTGTCGAGCAGCCGCGAGAGCTTGCGGGCGATCTGGCATTCCATTTCCTTACCTTCGGCGATGACGATAGCGCCGAGCATTTTCGCGTGGGCGGCGAGGTAGTCTATGTGCCAGCGGAGTAGCTTGTCGCGCCGGGCGTGGCGGTCGAGCCTGGCCTGGAGATTCCGCTGTGCCGAGCCCGCGTAAAGCCAGAACCCGGCGGGGAAATCGTACCTGCCCAGCCGGCCGACCTGGATCGACTTGCCTTCGGCGAGGTGAAAGATCGCGATATACAGGCCGCCCTGGTTCATAGCCCTGCCTTGGTTAAGTAGCCTCCAGCCAGCCACGCCGGATCGACTTGGCGATTCTTTCGACACAATCGGCATGCTTGCGAGCAACGAACCGCCACCAGTGGAGCATATCCGCCGGTGGTTTGATTTCATCGATTATCTGCGAGTCACTGGCCCCTGCTGCGACCGCTGCCGAGACCTTGCCTACAAGCCAATCGAAGTATTCCAGCCATCTGCTCAAGTCGGCCGTCGTCGCCAATGGACCGTGGCCTGGCACGACCACCTTCGCATCGAAATCGATCAGCCGTTGGTAAGTTTCAAGAAGATGTTGCGTATTGTCGGGCCTGAGTTGAGCGATCAGCGGGATCAGTCCCCAGCCGAAAATGTCGCCAACAAACAGGACACGATCCGGCTCGCACCAGATTATGCAATCCTGGTCCGTATGGCAGCCGGGGGTGGGCTGGATAAGCACCCGACGCTCGCTGGCTTCGAACCACTTGCCGGTCGGGCCGATCTCGGTGGTCTCGGCATTGATGATCTCGCAGCCGAATCGGCCGACAAAAGCATCGTTAAGCGCAACATGGTCATAATGAGTGTGAGTATTGATCAGATACCGAATTGGCACTCGGCCGAGGTCACGCTCGATCGCTGCGAAAACCTCATCCGCCTTTTCGACGTGCTCGAGGGCATCTACAACCAAGCCATAATCGCCCATATCTATCCAGGCGATATTATCTATTTCCTGGCGGACCCATATCCCGCCGCTTAACTGAATTATCTTGGGTGTCTCGGCTTGGACGTCTGACATTAACTGCTCCTGTTGAGCCCAGTCGTTTCGCTTGCCAAATTAGCAAGTTGACGGATTAACCGGGCCAGGGGCCATCTTCGTCGCCCAACGCCGTTTCGTCAAGACACTCAAGGCCAATCAACAGACTTCCGCAGCCCGCTCGTTATTGTCCGTATTCATCAGCACCAGTGAGGATTCCCCGCATGTTGTCGCGCAGGCAAAGAGAATATTTATCCCCTCTTTAGCGATCTTAGCTGTCACGCCGGCCAGGGCGCCTACCTCATTTGGAACCACAACAGCCAGACCTTCCTGTGTAATGCATTTGTCGGCCTGGGTGCAAAAAATCTCACAAGCTTTTGTGCAGTTATCGCACAGGATCAACATCTTCCCTTTGTCGCCCTCGGTCCAGGCGCAGACAGCACGGATATTGACCTCACCCTGGGCAAGGGCTTCGGTTATTTCCGCCAACTTGCCAACCTGATCAACAGTCTCCACCAGACACAGTGATACTTTCTCAGCCATTGCTATATTCCTCCACTTGATCGAACCACAGGCCCGGACATTTGGGCCATTGAATCATTCTATGTCTCCAACGGATGATTTCCCGGCCGGCCGTAGTTCAATAAGGAGGGCCCGCCATCCGTTTTCAGCCAAATTCCGCTCATTTGGTTGATTTTACTTCCACTTCTAGCCCAACAGGGGTAGTCTTGGGATCCCGTTTATTACCCTGAAACACTACGGCAAACACTGAATTAAGCTAATGAGGATTTGATTTGATGCAGTACAGGAATCTCGGACGATCCGGCATGAGGGTATCTGCACTCTGTCTTGGGTGCATGAATTTCGGCGATAAAACAGAGAAGGACGAATCGATTCGCATCATGCACGCCGCAATCGATGCGGGCATTAACTTCTTCGACACTGCCAATGCATACGGGCCAAAAAGAGAAACCGGCATAAGTGAACAGATTGTCGGCGAGGCTCTTTCCGATGGCAGGCGAGACAAAATCGTTCTCGCCTCAAAAGTCGGCGCCGTTATGGGGCCGGGGCCTAACGAATACCGGAACACCTCACGATATGCGATTATGATGAACCTCGAAGCGTCTCTTGGCAGGCTCAAAACGGACTACCTTGACCTGTATCAGATCCACGTCATGGACAGAAGGACCCCGCTGGACGAGGTAATGAAGACCCTCGATGACATTGTCCGATCCGGCAAGGTCAGGTATGTCGGTGTAAGCAAGTGGGCGCCGGCGTTGATAGCCGAGGCGGTAATGCTGGCGGATCGTTACGGCTGGGTTCGTCCGATAAGTGAACAACCGCCGTATAACCTGCTGGACCGCTCCATCGAAAACGAGTTGATGTGGACCTGCGACCGACACGGGATCGGCATTATCCCATGGGGTCCGATTGCGGGCGGAATTCTCTCGGGTAAATATAACGCCGATGGGACCGGGCCTGAGGGATCGCGGTTTTCCAGCCTGAACTTCAGGCTGACGGGGGAGGCACTCGAGACGATCGAACAACTCAAACCTCTCGCCCAGGAAAAGTCTATAACGCTTGCAGAGTTTGCACTGGCCTGGGTATTGGGTCAGCCGTTTATCTCGGCGGCTATTACCGGCCCCAGTAAAATGGAGCACCTGGAAAGCTCCCTGAAAGCGTTGGATGTTACGATCACAGCCGAAGACCGCGACCGGATTGATGAAATCTGCCCGCCCGGGGCGGCCGTGAGCGACTACTACTCTAGAAACGTCTATCGCTATTTGAGACAGACGATCGGCATTTCTCCTCAGTACAAAAGACCACATAAACAGCGATAGCATCCCTGGAGCGATATGGTCGAACTTGTCCTAAACAGCGATCACCTGAAAAAGGTTCTCGACAAACTGTTCTCTCTTGCGAGGCATAGGCTTTTCATAGCCACCGCCGATGCCAAGAACATACACCTACCTGGCAAGGGGCGCCCAAAAAGCATACTGGATATCTTCGACAAACTCGCAGCCCGCGGGTTACAAATCCAGTTGCTGCACAGTTCGATTCCCTCGGGTCCGTTTCTTGGGCGACTGAAGGAAGGTGTCCCAGCTACTTTAGAGATGCGCCGCTGCACAAGGAACCACGCCAAGGCTGTCATCGCCGATGGTAAGTGGATGTACCTTGGCTCGGCGAACCTGACCGGTGCAGGCCTGGGCGCCAAGAGCGTCAGGCGTCGTAACTTCGAAGCTGGCATATGGACCGATCAAGTTGAATTGATCGACCCGGTGGCGGACATGCTTGAGGGAGTTTTTTCCGGCTGTCATTGCGACGATTGTGGCCGGCGGGAACACTGCCCCGAACCGCTGGAAGCACCCGACCTGATAGCCTCCGGATAATCGAAAGGCCAAGCCCATGGAAAAGGCTGTTTTTGGGATCATCGGCGTAGGCGGAATTGCCCAGTCTCAACACCTGCCCAATCTCAAGCGAGCCCCCCACGTTCATCTCAAAACGGCGTGCGATCTGGACGAGTCGCTCCTTGAACGCATGGCCGACAAGTACAAAATACCCAACACCACGACTAACTACACCAAGCTGCTGGGGGATCCGGAAATCCAGGCTGTCGTAATTGCCACGCACGAAGATACCCAAGGGCCGCTTTCGATAGAGGCCGTCCAGGCGGGCAAGAACGTGTATGTGGAAAAGCCTCTGGCCAAGACGGCCGAACAGTGCAAGGCCGTCGTCGACGCAGCCGAGAAGGCGGGCAAATTTGTAGCGGTCGGTTTTAATCGACGGTTTGCGCCCGCTTACCAGTTGGCCAAAAGAATTATCACCGAAAAAGGCGGCGCGAAGAATATCCACTATCGCATCACTGACAACTACACCTTTGCCTGGGGCAGAAACCTTCCGCCAGGGTACCGCGTCATCGTCGAAATCTGCCACGTCTTCGATTTGCTAAGATTCTTCACCGACTCCGAGGCGGTCTCGGTCTACTGCATAGATTCCCGCGACGACGACGAAGCTATCGCCATCAAGTTCGCCAACGGATGCATAGCTACGATCATGGGCAGCGGCTATGTAACCAGGGACATGCCCAAAGAACGCCTGGAAGTAGTTACCGCCCAACACGGCGGTCTCACGGTCGATCAATACGTCGAGCTGCGGACTTTCGGCTACGAAGATTACCAGCCGGTATACACCTTCCCCGGCCACACGCATCCGGACCAGTCCTACCTCCAAAAGTACCTATTCGAAAAACAGGGCAGTCGCGCCGTGTATGACCTTTGCAGAATTGGCTGGGAGCTGAAAAACAGATACAACGACCCTGCCGACGTCGACAAGCCCGACCATGACGAGTTGGTAGCGTTTTTATCAGGCAAGGGGCCACACTTCGGGTATATGTTCGACAAGGGCTGGCTGTGGGCGATAGACCACTTCGCCGAGGCAATCATCAATAATACTGCCCCCGAAAATTCAACCGCCTACGATGCTTACAAGGCTTCGCAACTCGGCCATGGGGCTATCGAAAGCAGATCAACAGGCCAGCCGGTCTTTCTCTAAGGGGCCCACTGCCCATAGCCAAAACCCAGCAAATGATTGGGTTGCGCTTGATCTAAACCGCCGCCAGCGGTTAGGATTCCCGTATTGTATTGGAGATACTCATGGGTGAGGATAATTCAACTTTAGGCGTAGCTATCGTCGGATGCGGAACGGTCGGCGGATCGGTAGCGCTGCTACTTACTAACCAGCGCGACGTTCTCGCCGAGCGCATCGTCCCGTCCATCAAATTATTGCACATCTGTGATGTGGACTTTTCAAATGCCCGCAGCCTTGGGCTGAACGAGAGCTTACTTACCGACGACCTGGAAGCCGTCCTTTCCGATGAGCGGGTAGACGTTATCGTCGAGCTGATCGGTGGAACTACCATCGCCAAAACGGTTATCGAAAAGGCTATTGCCGCGGGCAAGAACGTCGTCACCGCCAACAAGGCCCTGCTTGCCTATCACGGTACTGAGCTTTACGCTCTCGCCCGAGCAAACGGTGTGTGTATCGCCTTTGAGGCAAGTTGCGCAGGCGGCATCCCGATAATCCGCGCACTTACCGACGGGCTGATTGCAAATCGTATCGACGCCGTCTACGGCATCGTAAACGGAACATGCAACTACATCCTTTCCGAGATGACCACCAAGGGCAGCCAATACCCCGATACTCTCGCCCAAGCTCAGGCGGCAGGCCTTGCAGAGGCTGACCCGACGCTCGATGTCTGCGGCGGGGACTCCGCCCACAAGTTGGCTATCCTGGCCTCGCTGGCATTCGGAAAGCAGATCGACTTCGATCAGATTCCCGTCCAGGGAATCGACACGCTCGATCTGTGCGACGTCGAATACGGCAAGGAACTCGGCTACGTCGTCAAGCTCCTCGCCATCGCCCAGCGGCATCGCGACGGCCTGTGCCTGCGCGTCAGGCCTGAGTTTATTTCGAGAGACCATCCGCTAGCCTGGGTCTCCGGGCCCTTTAACGCCGTCAGCGTTTACGGCCACGCTTCAGGCCATACCATGCACTACGGCCGCGGCGCCGGCGGTATGCCAACGGCCTCGGCTGTGCTGGCAGACATCGCAGCGATCGCAACAGGCCTGGCCCTCAAGACGTTCAATAACCTGCGAATCTGGCCCGACCTTTGCCCGCCAGCGAACCAGTTACCCATCGATGCAGTCAACAGCCGATATTACATCCGCGCCAATTGCCAGGACCGCCCCGGCGTACTGGCCCAGATAGCGTCGATCTTCGGCGAAAACAACATCTCCATCTGCTCGGTGCTTCAACACGAAGAGTCCGACTCGTCCGCCGGCGTTCCATTGATAATAACCACTTACAAGGCTCGCGAGGCCAACGTTCGGGCGGCCATTTCGCAAATTGACTCGCTGGAAGTTATCGTTAACCCCACCACCTGCATCGGGATTGTCGAAGAGCACCCCGAGCAGATCATGGCGTGATTAAACATGAAATACGCAATCATCATCCCCGACGGAGCGGCCGATACCCCGCTTAGTGAACTCGACGGACAGACGGCCCTCCAGGCAGCCGAAACGCCCAACATGGATTGGATAGCTGCCAACGGCAAATGCGGCACGGTCCACAACATACCCAATGGCATGCCCTGCGGCTCGGACGTGGCGATCCTTTCGCTTTTTGGCTACGACCCAGCCGAGAGCTACACAGGCCGCGCTCCGCTTGAAGCTGCAGCCATGGGCCTTGCAGTCGATGACGACGAGTGGGTATTCCGGTGCAACCTGGTCAGTATCATCGAAGGACTCATGGCCGATAACACCGCCGGGCATATCTCCAACCCCGAAGCGACAGCCATTATCGAACAGCTCAACAGCCTGCTGGCTGACGAGCAGATTCGCTTCTGGCCCGGTATTGGCTATCGTCATTTAATGACCTGCAAGGGCGAAATGAACGTTACCACCACCCCGCCGCACGATATTCTCACCAAGCCGGCCCAAAAGCACCTGCCGGTCGGTAAGGGCGCCAATTTGCTGCGCGAAATAACGGACAAGGCGCATCAAATTCTGGCCGGCAGTGAAATTAACGCCGTGCGGAAAGACCTCGGCGAGAATCCCGCCACCGACATCTGGCTGTGGGGCCAGGGCAAAATGCCCCAACTCGAAAAGTTCGCAACCAAATACGGCAAGCGCGGCGCTGTGGTCGCTGCTGTGGATCTCGTCCGCGGCCTGGCGACATTAATCGACTGGGACCTAATCGACGTCGAGGGCGCGACCGGTTACGTCGAAACCAACTTCGCCGGTAAAGGCGCCGCAGCCGTCGAGGCCATTGACAAATATGACATCGTCTGCGTGCATGTGGAAGCGCCCGACGAGGCCGGCCACAATGGCAACGCCGAACAGAAGGTATGGACCATCAACCAGATCGATAAGCACGTAGTCGGCCCGGTTTTAAAACGCCTGCAAGCCGAGGGCGACGACTGGCGAATTCTCGTCCTGCCGGACCACCCCACGCCTGTTAAGGTCCGTACGCACACCTACGACGCCGTGCCGTTTGCACTGGCCGGCAAGGACGTTCAGTCGGTCCTGCCCGATCAGACATTCGACGAAGCAACGGCCAACGAGTCCGACCTGCACATCGAACGTGGCTGCGAGATGATGGAGTTCTTCCTGACAGTGCGGTAAGTGCGGTAAATGCTCCGGTCAGAATTCGTCATCGTAGACGGGCTGAGTTTGAGGTTCATCAGATTCGGCCGGGGCAGATTCCTTTTTCCCATCCAGGAAGAATACCAGATCCGGCGATTTATCGTATTTCACAGTCCCCTTATATGGCACGTGCTCGCCATGGTCATCAATGCCGTTTAGGAACACGCTATAGAGCACAGGCTTATCGACATCCGGTGCGTAAGCGATAGGACGCTTACCATCGAAGAACGGGTCTTCCGGCACTTTGGTAAGATATTGCGGCACTAATTGTTCCAGGGCCTCCGGCCTGGCTCCATGATCCAACTCATACATCCGCATCGCCAACGCCGTCGCAGCCATGCGACGTTTTGCTAAATTTCTATAATGTGTTTCGTACGCTTCGTTCATGAAAGTTGGTTGCATGGCAATGACCAAAAAATATAACTTACTTCGTATGGGGTCGGTATATTTCGGTACCGGCTCTGGCAAAACTCTTTTTGTCGCCGGCCAGGTGCCAAACTCAGCAGCTTCGATAATTGAAGTCGCATGGCGAACCAGTATTAATTCATTGAAGGCAATGACCTGTCTGACAAGTCTTGTCGAAGGCTTTTCGATTTCTTCGGCAAAAATTTCATCACGCTTGACCCGATCTGCGACGTCGAATAAAAAACACCGTTCACCGATCAACCCTTGAACCATAGCCTGTGAAACGACAGATTCATCTGTAAGGTTTGCCAATACGATGTCAGCTTGAACTCGCCCTGCCGAGCCGGCAGTAATTTCGAGCGTTGGGGTGATTGCTTCCAGGGCTAAGAATAGCCGGACATTACAATTACGCCCTACTAAATATGGAATAAGAAACCACTCGCTGTAGGGGGACCTTGAGAGGCGTTGATTATCCAGTAAGTAACCAAGAGCTTTTTCATCATCGCCGTCTTCATGCGATTCAAGGGCAGCCAGGCACAAAATGGTCGACATAAAGTTAAGTTTATTGAATTTGCCAATATCTATCTCAGTCGCCGGCAATGAATAATCGCATCCCCAGTTTGCATCGGGAAGCTCTCGTGCGCGGCGGCACAGATCCAGCCCAGGCTGGGCTTGGCGGAGAATCTCGGCGATATCCTCAGCGTATTCGCTACGAGACCAGCCTTTTAGTGTGATACCTCTAACAATGTCCTTCAGCCGCCTGGATTCTTCTGTTTCGCCTACTAGCAATGGAATATTTGAAAGTTCCAAATACAGCAACGCTGCATTCTGATCGTCGGGGACGGGGTCTGGTTGCAGGTCAGCCCAGTAGATCGGCTCGCCGCGGGCGGCGATGTCGTCAAGTTCTGCCTGGAGTTGGCGCTGATTAGATTTAGCCCAGCTGTTGAAAACTGGACCCGACCCACAAACAATAAGTGAAATAAGAATCGCGATTACTATAAGCGTAATCTTCAGCTTGCTGCCCTTTTTGCGTGGCCTCGGCGGCCGATTAACTTCCTGCAAGTCTTGAGTTAATTCATTCATATTTGGATTGTCCTTTGTTTTGCCGGGGCTGGCAAGTATTCGCTTTTTGGTATATACGCCGGCGGGGCAAGCTTTATTCGCGCGTCTCTGGCAAACAAGGGCTTGGCTAGAGGGGGGTTTTCTATTATCGTATCGCATCCAAGCAGGCTGGGGCGTAACGAGTTACCCCGCTGCGTGAAAAGGATCACGATGAGCATTGTTGTTATGAAATTTGGCGGTACGAGCGTCGCAGGCGCCGAAAAGATACGCGCCGCCGCCGGCAGAGCGATTCGCACGAAAAATGCGGGCCATCAGGTCGTTATGGTCGTCTCGGCGATGGGCAAATCGACCGACCATCTTACGGACCTCGCCGGCCAGGTCTCCAAAGAACCCGCAAAACGCGAGATGGACCAACTGCTCGCAACCGGCGAGCAGGTAACGATTTCGCTTATGGCGATGGCGCTGGATGACATGGGCACCCCGGCGATAAGCTTCACAGCCGGGCAGATCGGCATGCTGACCGACGCCGCGCACACCAAGGCAAAGATTCGCTCGATAGACGTCCGCAGAATTCACGAGCAGCTCGACACCGGGCGAATCGTAATCGTCGCCGGCTTCCAGGGCGTAACCGAAAAAGGCCACGTTACAACGCTAGGTAGGGGCGGAAGCAACGTAACCCTTGTAGCACTTGCGGCGGCTTTGAAGGCGGAGGTCTGCGAGAACTACACGGACGTTGACGGCATATTCACGGCCGACCCGCGAATTGTGCCCAATGCACGCAAGATAAACCAGATCAGCTATGATGAAATGCTCGAACTTGCAAGCCTCGGGGCCAACGTGCTGCACAACCGTGCGGTCGAGTTCGCCAAGAAGTACGACGTGCCCCTGCATGTGAGAAGCAGCCTGAACAACAAAAAAGGAACGATGATCGTGGCACAAACAGAATCAATGGAGCGGATCGTAGTAAGCGGTGCCGCCCTTAAGGACAAACTATCCCGCATTACACTTCGCCAGGTGAAGGACAGGCCCGGCATAGTAGCCCGGGTTTTTCACACACTGGCTGCGGCGGATATTGTGGTCGACGATATCATCCAGACCGTTACGGATAAAATCGCTACCGTATCGTTTACCATCGATAGCCCCGACCTGCCCGATGCGAAAAAGGTTGTTACCAAGCTGTGCGACAAGCTGGGCTGTGAGGCTGTATACGAAAGCCACCTCGCCAAGGTCTCGGTCGTCGGCATGGGCATGAGGATGCACACCGGCGTAGCTGAGACAATGTTCGCCGCACTGGCTGGGGAGAAAATAAACATCCAGAACATCACCACCAGCGAAATTAAAATCTCCTGCCTGATCGACCGCAGCCAGGGCAAAAAGGCACTGCAGATCGTCCACGATGCTTTTAACCTCGGCGGCAAAAAGGTGAAAAAGCCATACAATCTTGCCAAGGAGAATGCGAAAAAAGCCGCCAAGAAGACGCGTAAGAAATAAGACAACTAACGAAAAACTTTCTCTCGATTCAACCGGTAACCGGACCTGATAGGAGTCTCGCCATGGCCGGCAAATACAAACGACCCGCCAAAATGTCGGCAGCGCGAAGACGCATGCGATACTCCCTGCGCCGGGGCGCGGTCGGAGTGATTCTCGCTTCTGTCCTGGCGGTAATTTTCTATGCCGATCGAGCGGGCATTTTCGGGCGTGCACCTGTTGGCGATCTTGCCAAGTATGACGGCCAGTCGTTTAGGGTAGCTCGTGTAATTGACGGCGATACAATCGACATCGACATACCCGACGGGAAGTACCCCAACACGCGAATCCGGCTGTGGGGAGTCGATACCCCCGAGACGGTCAAGGCCGATACGCCCGTCCAGCATTTCGGGCTCGCCGCGAGCGAATTTACCCGCAGCCGGGTTGCCAGCAAGACAGTCCATCTCCAGCTCGAACATCACCAAACGCGCGACAAGCACGGCCGCCTGTTAGCCTATGTGATCTTACCCGACGGGAAGATGCTCAACCGCCTGCTGGTAAGGGCCGGCTACGGCTATGCCGACCCGAGGTATGACCATATACACAAGGCCGATTTCCGCCGCCTCGAACGCGCTGCAATCAAAGCCGGGCGAGGCCTGTGGGCGGATGTTACCCCGGCCGAGATGCCCTATTACCACAGCGAGAAATCCCGGCGCGAGCGTTAACCGGCTCGAAAGAGTATCATCACTGCCATGCCCATCCTTATTGACGGCAACAATCTGATCTACGCCATGGCCGACGTCGGGCGAGATGTAGGCCGATCGAGCCTATGTGCGATGCTGTCGATACTGGTAGAAAAAGGCCAGCAGGTTACGGTCGTCTTTGACGGGGCCCAGCCGGATAAGCCACTGGCCAGGCAAATAGCCGCCGAGGGAGTTGAAGCGATCTATTCAGGCAAGATCAAGGCCGACATCCTGATATGCGAGAAAATCGCCGCAAGCACAGCCCCTCGCCGATTGACCGTGGTCAGTACAGATCGCGAAATTCGACAGGCTGCACGCAAACGGCGGTGCAAGGGAATGCGCAGCGATGATTTCGCACGGGCGTTAGTGCGGATGCAAAAAACGCAACCTGCTCTCTCAACCGAACCGCCCGAAAAGCAACTGGGCCTGACTCAAGCCCAAACTGCCAAATGGCTAAAAGAGTTCGGCTTGGATTCCTGAACCTCCGCCGGCATTTGAGTCTGCCGACGTGCTCGCATCGCTGATCACTTCACTCGTTTACGCAGCATGCCTTGCGAAGTCTGCAAGCCCAGCATGAAAGGCACACAGCCGTCAGCACAAACACGAACAAAATCAGCTTGGCAGCTACCATGAACCATATGAATACCTTATGGACAAAAGGCCAGGTCAACTCACCGCCTCCCCACAAGGTCAACAGCCAAGCCGGTTGGACGTTCAGCAGTGCCAGCCAGATCAACCAGCTCAAAGTCAGCCACAGCCCGCCGACGATAACACTGCACCACGCCGCCATCGAAGCCGATCGGACAACTTTTTGTAAATCGTTCATTGCCAAGTCCTCTCAAGCTAGCAGGTTCACCTTATTAGCGACATCCACTGCTATTTCACTCTAGGACCGCCCGCCAGTCAAGGCAACCATTACCTCCGACAAACACACTTGATCGGGCCTGTGCAATCCTTATGATCGGGTCTTTCCAGCCAGCAATGGCGATATGGTTAATGAAGATTTTAACCCGAGTCCGATAAAGCTAAAGGAAGTAATGATGTCAACGAAGATTCAATCCATCAAAGGTCGACAGATACTCGATTCACGCGGCAACCCGACGGTTGAGGTTGACGTTGTATTAGCCAACGGCGTACTGGGCCGGGCAGCAGTGCCCTCCGGGGCCTCCACTGGCGAGAATGAGGCTGTCGAGCTGCGCGACGGTGATAAGAGCGTCTACCTCGGCAAGGGCGTAACTAAGGCAGTGGCCAATGTAAACGGCGAACTGGCCGCTTTGCTGACAGGCAAGGACGCAACGGACCAGGAAAGCATCGATCAGGCGATGATCGACGCCGATGGAACTGCCAACAAGGGGCGTCTGGGTGCAAATGCGATACTGGGCGTTTCCCTGGCAACGGCCCGGGCAGCTTCAATCGCAGCCGGCAAGGAACTGTATGAATACCTCGGCGGCGATCAGGCGGTAACACTGCCCGTTCCGATGATGAACATCCTCAATGGCGGCAGCCACGCTGACGGAACGGTCGATTTCCAGGAATTTATGGTCCAACCCTGGGGAGCAGAGAGCTTCTCACAGGGCCTCCAGATGGGTACGGAAGTTTTCCATGCACTCAAGGCCGTCCTTAAGGACAAGGGCTACAACACATCAGTCGGCGATGAAGGCGGCTACGCCCCCAGCCTCAAGAGCAACGACGAGGCCCCCGAGCTAATCGTACAGGCTATCGAAACCGCTGGGTACAAACCTGGTGTGGATATCTTCCTGGCACTGGATCCGGCGGCCAGCGAAATGGCAAACGCAGCTAAGGAACAGGGCAAAGAAGGCTACTGCTTCTTCAAGTCCGATCCTTCGCGGATTGCAACTTCCGATGAGCTGATCGACATCTGGGCATCCTGGTGCGATAAGTACCCGATCCGCAGCATCGAAGACGGCCTGGGCGAAGACGACTGGGCAGGCTGGGCGAAACTTGCCCAAAAGCTCGGTGATAAGATTCAACTGGTCGGCGACGATCTATTCGTCACGAATATCAAGTTCCTCCAAAGAGGCCTTGACGAAAAGTGTGCAAACAGCATCCTGATCAAGCTCAACCAGATCGGTACGCTGACCGAGACACTCTCGGCGATCGACCTGGCGATGAGCAATGGCTGGACGGCCGTGGTCAGCCATAGATCCGGCGAGACCGAGGATAGCACCATTGCCGACCTGACCGTTGCCAGAAACACCGGACAGATCAAGACCGGCTCGGCCTCCAGGACCGACCGGGTCTGCAAGTACAACCAGTTGCTACGTATCGAAGAACAACTGGGCGAAAGAGCAGTCTATGGCAGCTCAATCTGGAACAAAGGTTAACGAAACCGGAATCAGCCGATTAGCCCGGGCGGTGAGATTCACCGCCTGGGTAGCCGCTGCGCTTGGCATTTTCGCCGGCGTGTTACTCCTGCCCGCCTATGCTCAACTTCTCACTGCCAATTATCGACGTGACTGCCTGGATGCCGAATTAGCATGCGCCGAGAAATTAATCGAAGCGCAGGACAACCTGATCGCAGCTGGTCAAACTGACGTGGTTCTCACGCAGCGTCTTGCCCGTAGCCAGCTCGGGCTGGTCCCTCAGACAGAACTTGTTGCAATAGGTCCCGCAGGGGCCAAGCCTAGGCCCCCAGCCGTTTTCTCCCCGCAAACCCCTGTATATCCACCGCCCCCGCCGGGATGGATTATCGCAATGGGTGAACGTCTCGTGCGGGCTCCGCTAAGGCGTGGATTGATGCTCCTGGCCGCCGGCGCGCTGTTTGCAGCAATGCTTTTAAACACCCCTTCAAATAAGCTTGGCTAGAGCATTTTCAGTTTGGGTGTGGCGATTTACGCGCCAGTGAGGACTTTGGCTTACAAGGAGGCCGAAGCAGGCAATGCAGGGTATTGTCGATGCAGGCCGACGCTGTAAGCCGAAGCCG
>SDBT01005541.1_pt1 | contig 21150 bp, 15 predicted proteins | sample 2277101 | NCBI WGS metagenome assembly SDBT01 (sample SAMN10404973, study PRJNA504765) | marine sediment metagenome | isolation source: marine sediment core GS10_PC15, 103 cmbsf | place: Arctic Ocean: Southern Knipovich Ridge | collected 2010
AATAAACAAATATCTACTGATTCTCACTGGGTATTGAAAAAACTTAATGATACCCAATATCAATTAACCTTAATCTATAATCTGGAATCTAATAATCTAACCTATCCAATCGCCATAGACCCATCAGTAACTGATACATATGATGACGAAAACAAAATATCAGCAACATCAAGCACTACTATTGCAGGAGGGCAAGCTAAGCTGACGCTTGGTTCAGCCGCAGAAGTTGATTATATGGAATACAACACTAATGCTAATGCCAGGACTGAATATCCTACAAGCAGTAATGACCAAGATGGAAAAATAGAAAGCCAGGAAACAACAAATGCTGGTTGGGAAACATATTGGAACCCCGTTGCTCAAGGGTTTAAGACAGATTTGAATTATGATGTTGGTAAAATATCCCTAAAGTTATATAAGACAACGGCAATAGACCCATCATATTATGTATGGATATATATTTATGATGATAATGCAGGTGTGCCAGGCAGTGCAATATCAGTTCAAAGCAACCAAATACAGCAAAACACAATTTCAGATGTAGCAACTTGGTATGATTTTACTTTTTCTAGTCCAGAACCATTAACAGCAGGAGTTCAATATTGGATTGTTCTTGATATCAATGGTTATGGGGAGGGGTTTCTTAGGTGGGGTCATAGAAATAGCAATGTATATCCAGATGGGGTGCTTGCATATACCGATACGGGCTCCTGGACCACAACGGGATATGATTTTACATTTAAAGCATATGCAAATGCTTTAGAGTGTTGGTCTGAATCTTCAACAAAACAACAAGGTTCTTATTCATTAAAAGGAGTTGCAATTGCAACTGATTCTTTAAATGAAGCACTTACCCGCACAGTATCTCCAACAATAGATTTATCTGACCAAGCTCAAATTAAATTTGATATTATAGCCAGTAGGTCAGGGACTAATTTAGACCTTGTAATTCACGATTCAGGAGGAAATACTGCAAGTCATAGTGTAAATATTATTGCATCTGATTCCTGGCAAACAGAAACCTGGGATATATCTGGAATAAGCAATGCTAATAAAGATGTTATTGACCAAATAATAATAGAAATAACAAATGCCGATGATGATAATGTCTTTTATGTAGATAATATGTATTCACCAGCAGTTTATCAATCCACAGGAACAGTTACTTCTGATAATCTTTTATCCTCAGCTTCGTTTGATGAAATGGATTTCATGGAATATACGAGCGATGCCAATGCCCAGACTGCGTATGTAACAACTGAAGCAACTGCTACTAATGAAATGGATTTCATGGAATATGCCAATGCCGGTGATGCTCAGGCGGCTTATGTGAGTAGCGATACCACAGTTGATTCTTATACTAAATTACTTTTACATATGAATGGAACAGATGGTGATAACAACCATAGCATAACTGCTAATGGCGATGCCCAGATAGATACATTACAGTCTAAATTTGGCGGCTCAAGTATATTGTTTGATGGAACTAATGATTATTTAACCATTCCTGACCACGCTGATTGGGATTTTCCCCAAGGAGATTTTACAGTAGATTTATGGATTCGTCCTGCAAATATAAATAAAATTCAAGTAATTTTAAACCAGTATGTAGATAGTAATAACAGAAGAGATTTTGGTATAACAAGTGACAACGACACAACAATGGCGGATATTACTTTAGGGTCATACGGGTATTTGTATGATTCAGATAATAATTATCCCATTAGTTCAGCCAATACTTGGTATCATGTGGCATTTGTAAGAAGTGGGAGCACCCCTTATTTATTTGTTAATGGTGTTTCCCTATCTGTATATGCAGGTGCTGCTTGGGGAACAATAGGCGCTTTTGCCAGTAGTCTTTATATAGGAGCCCGTTGGGATGGAGCTAACCCACTGGATGATTTTGATGGGTGGATAGATGAGCTTCGTATCTCTAAAGGCATAGCTCGTTGGACCTCAAATTTTAACCCCCCACCAAGAGAACACGGCAAACCATTAGAAACATATTCTGAATCTACAATTGTTAATCAAGGCACATATTCTCTGGAAGCATTTTCAGTAAAAACAAGTAGTTTAAATGACGCTCTTGTCCGCACAGTATCACCAACAATAGATTTATCTGACCAAGCTACAATCTATTTTGATGTTCTTGCTTCAAGGTCAGGGACTAATTTTGATATTGTAATTCACGATTCAGGAGGAAATACTGCAAGTCATAGTGTGAATATAACTTCAGCAGATACTTGGCAAACAGAAACCTGGGATATTTCTGGGATTTCTAGTGCCAACAAGGATGCTATTGATGAAATAATAATAGAAATAACAAATGCTGATGATAATAATGTCTTTTATGTAGATAATATGTATGCAGAAACAACTTCTCTTCAATCCTATTCCGATGACATTCTTCAACAGGGCTCATATTCATTAAAAGTATTTGCAGCTGCAACAAATTCTTTAAATGAATCTCTTATCCGCACAGTATCACCTACAATAGATTTTTCTAATCGGAAAGAGATTAAGTTTGATGTTATAGCTAGTAGATCAGGAACTAATTTTGATGTAGCTATTCATGATTCAGGAGGGAATACTGCAAGTCATAGTGTAAATATAGCTTCAGCAGATACTTGGCAAACAGAAACCTGGGACATATCAGGAATCTCTAATGCTAACAAAGACACCATTGACCAGATAATAATAGAAATAACCAATGCTGCTGCGGATAATATTATTTATATAGATAATATGTATGCATATATTAATCCTACTACAATGATAGATATGTTTTCTTATATTATTTCATCTATGTCAGCTGGCACAGAAGTAGAGTTTCAGTTTTCACAAGATAATAGTAATTGGTATAGCGCTTCTGGTTCATCAGATTGGACTATGGGCACTGTGGGCAGCAACAGTATTGATTTATCTTCTCTTAATTGGGATGAAAATAATTTTTATTACAAAATGCAATTAAATTCAGATTCCACCCAAGAAAACACCCCAATTGTAAATGAAATAAGACTTGGCTATAACGTCACCACTCCAATCAGACTGCGGGGAGGAATTAGGTTGAGAGGAGGAACGAGGTTGAAATAAGAACTGCGATAGGGACAAGAAACGGTTAATAGACTGTTTTTTGTTTGACAAAAAATTAATAGTTGCTAAAATAGACTAATAGAACCTATAACTAATTGTGAATAACTTGTGGAAACTGTGAATAAAACCTATGGACAAAAAATTCCTCAAAAACCAAAAAAAACAGTTAGAGCAAGCTCGAAAAGACATAGAAAAAGAGCTTAAGAGCTTTGCTAAAAAAGACCCTAATATCAAAGGAAATTGGAAAACCAGATTTCCCTTTTTTGGTATTAGGACTGCTGACCCCAGCGAACAGACTGACCAAGTTGAAGAATACGAAGCTACTCTGCCTATGGAGCATGCTCTGGAAACCCGACTTGAGAAAATTGAGAAAGCTTTAGTGAAAATCAAAAAGGGAAAATATGGTGTTTGCGAAAAGTGTAGAAAGAGAATTAGGATAGAAAGATTGAAGGCTAGTCCAGAAGCAGATATCTGTATCAAATGCACTAAACCATAAAAAGAGTTTTGTCGGCAGCTATAATGGGCCTTGATGCCCGAATAATCGAAGCGGAGGTTGATTTGACGCCCGGCCTCCACGTTTTTAAAAAATACTGCAAAACTAACGAAGGTGGGGAAGCTTTACTGAAAAACGCAGTTGAAAAAATGAATTTATCAGCCCGGGGTTATCATCGAATTTTAAAATTAGCCAAAACAATAGCTGATCTGGCTGAAGAAGAAAATGTCCTAAAAGACCATATTGCCGAAGCCTTACAGTATCGGCAGAAAGAAATGGATTGGGAGTATTAGAAATTTAAAAAGACCCTTGTGGGTCTTTTTGTTATTGGGTCTTTTTTGTTTTTACATATATTCTATAGGGTCCTCGAGGAAGGTAATCTCTAATTACTTCACCATAATTACGCCTTCTTTTACTTTTTAGAATCAGAATATGGGGGTTCAAGACTCGAAATTCTTGATAAGTCATACCTAATTGCTGAGCTATATCTACAATTCTCTCTTTTCGCTGAATCACAGTAACCACTTGTACTTCCAGGGAATATGGTTTGTATTTGATTTCGTTTATTTTCTCAAGAGATGGGAAACTATATTTTTCAGGATTTTCCATTATCAACTTAACAGCAATAGCTCGAAAAGGATATCTTCGAGTTTCAAGAGGAATATCTTGAACATCATAAAAATCCTGGGCTCCTTCTTTTGCTTTCTCTTTCAGATATCGATCTTTACCCATATTGTAACTAGCTAATGCTGACATCCAATCACCGATCTCCGGATCTCGATAAAGCTCTTCAAGATATGTTAGGGCAGCTTCGGTTGATCTTTCAGGGTCATATCGCTCATCAATATAGGAGTTAATCACTAAGTAAAGCTTTCCTGTGCTTTTTATAAATTGCCAAAGGCCAGCTGCTCCAGCTCTAGAATAAGCTTCTAGATTAAGATCACTTTCAATTACTGCTACATATTTTAAATCTTCTAATAATTCTCTTTCTTTTATTTTCTTTTCAATCATGGGGAACCGGCGGCCGCTCCGTAAAAAAACTAATGCCATTGCCCAACGATTCATTTCACGAAATAAAGCCCACTCTAACCTCTCTCTAACGCCGAATCTGTCCAGCGGCACTTTCTCTCCACAAAAATATACTTCTTCTGGAATAAAAGGGCGAATATCTTTTTTAGAGAATTCACTTTGCTGTGCCCTTAACAGACGAATGAATTCTTTAATTTTCTCCAATTCCTGAGTCTGCATTTCTAATTGAAAATCGTAATTCCATTTCAAATATTTCAAATATTCAAGCTTTCTTTCAAGCTCCTGAATTCTCTTTTCTTGAGCACTAATTCTGGGTTCTAGCGTCAAATCTTTTTTAAACAAACTGCAGTTAACTGTAAACAAAAGAATAAATAAAAGGGGAAATATTAAAATCTTTTTCACTTTACAATCACCTCCTTTTTTATATTTAGTTTTTAAATAACTATGTTATTTAAGTATATCTAGTCTCTTTAAAAAAAACAACCCCAATTTGGAGTTTTAGAAATTGGAAATTAGAACTTAGAAATTAGAAATTCCTAGTATATATATCCTCTAATTCGTGGGTCGGTTTTCTTCATAGTTCTCACTCCTAATTTTCCCCGACCCAGACTCATTTCTGAAAAAGTAACATAATCGCCATTCACTGATTCAACATAAGCAACATGACCATACCAGGTTTCTCTGGTTGATATAATCGATCCTACGCGAGGCTCTGTTCCTGTTTGAAATCCATAACGTTGAGCATTGCCAAGCCAATATTTAGCATGGCCACTCCAAGGAATATATCTTTTTTGAGCAACATACCAAGTGCACTGACCCCAAGGAAATCTATGGCTTTTGTTTCCGTAAGGACCTATGTATTTATTGCTAGCCTGATAAGCATACTGAACCCTTGGCTGATAGGAAATAGCTTTTTTACCTCCCGGAATAATTATTTTCTGCCCAACTTTAAGAGAAGCATTGGCTGGTAAGCCATTATAAGCAATAGTTTTGTCAAAATCTCCTTTATACGTATTAACGATTTTACTTAAGGTTTCTCCTCTTTTCACTTCATGAGCAACTCCGGAAGTTGGCAGAATAACTAATTTTTGGCCTGGCCTGATTACGCTCCAATAACTCAAACTATTTGCCCAAAGCAAAGTATTGGTTGAAACTCCAAAAGAAGCAGCAATATAGGAAGGAGTGTCGCCAGATTGAACCTCATAAGTAATAATGCCGCTTCTGTATCTGTCAAAAACTCCAATTCCATTTACCAAATTTAAAGACGGACTATTAGGACTCAAAAAGGCAATACCCTGAATAAGGATATTGCCGCTAAGCTCTCCTCCACCAAAACCTTCGTCAAAATCATTTAATTGACCAAGAAATTGATATCCTGAGTTATAAACATAAGATCCATCTCTAAGAAATTTCTCTTCCATTCCTTGAAATTGTGCTTTTAAAGACTCTTCCGCAATTAAAGACTGACTATTACTGCCTTCTCCAAAAAAAGCAAAAGCAGAAGGGGTAAACAGAACAACCGCTGCTATTAACAGATAAAATAAAACAGGAAAATAAGTTTTGGCAGGCTTACTAATAAGTTTTTTAAGGCTATTTGTCTTAAAAATTAAGTAAATCAACAGATAAATCAACCTATCCACTATTTCTTAGCTTAACAAGATAATTGGGTAATGTCAAGCTTTTTATCCACACTCAAATCTGGTATACTAAAACCTATGAAAGATATTTTAGCAAATTTAAACCCCCGACAAAAAGAGGCCGTAAAAACAACAAAGGGACCTATTTTGGTTTTGGCCGGTCCGGGATCCGGTAAAACTCGAGTTTTAACCCACCGAATAGCTTATTTAATCCAAAAAGGTATCAAGCCCCAAAATATTTTAGCAGTAACATTTACTAATAAGGCAGCTGGGGAAATGAAAGAGCGAGTCGCAAAGCTATGCGGGAAAATGCCATTTATCGGCACTTTTCATGCTTTTTGCGTAAAAATTCTAAAAACAGAATATAATAAAAATTTTGTCATTTATGATGAATCAGACCAGCTGTCTCTGATTAAAAAAACAATTAAAGAACTCCAAATAGACAAAGAACAATTCAAGCCAGCAATTATTAGTTCAAAAATCTCTTCCCTCAAAAATGAATTAATAGACCCTTTGACAAGCTCGAGGCAAGCTGAAAATTATTTTGAAGAAACAATAGCCAAGGTTTACGAAGCCTATCAGAAACACTTAAAAAAGATTAATGCTTTGGATTTCGACGATCTAATAATGAAAACTGTTGAGTTATTTCAGAAATCTCCAAAAATACTGGAAAAGTATCAAGAAAAATATAAATATATTTTGGTTGACGAGTGGCAGGATACGGACACTGCTCAGTATGTGCTAATAAATTTATTAGCAAAAAAATACAAAAACATCTGCGTGGTAGGAGACGATGCCCAAAGCATCTACGGCTTTCGTGGAGCTGACTTCCGGAATATTCTTAATTTTGAAAAAGACTATTCAGAAGCCAAAGCAGTGATCTTGGATCAGAACTACCGCTCTACTCAAAATATTCTTGATACTGCTCATAAAGTTATTTCTAAAAACATTTATCAAAAAGAAAAAAAACTTTGGACAGAAAATCCTCAAGGCAAACCAATTATTGTAACAGAAACAGTAAACGAAACAGAAGAGGCAGAATTTATTATCCAAGAAATTAAAAAACTGTCGGCCCGAGGCCCGCTTCGCAGCGAGGCGAGCCGACCAGCCTTGGGCTGGAAAGATTTTACTGTTCTTTACAGAACGAATGCCCAGTCAAGAGCCTTAGAAGAAGCTTTGATTCGGCACAATATTCCCTATAAAATTATTGGAGGAATTAAATTCTACCAGCGTAAAGAAATAAAAGATATTTTAGCCTGTTTAAGGTTGATTGTCTATCCTAACGATTTCGCAAGTTTAGAAAGAATTAAAAAGTTTCTCGGACGTCGCATGTCCGAAACAAAATTTAGTGAAGAAAAATCACCGACCGAAACTCTGCGCCTTATCCTTAAAAAAACAAACTATAGAAATTATTTAGAAAGAACTTACAATAAAAAATTCTACAGGGAAAACATTCCTGAATACGAAGTCAGGTGGCAAAATGTCCAGGAATTGTTCACAGTGATGAAACAACATGACAACTTAAACACTTTCTTAGAAACCGTAGCTCTCTTATCTGAAACAGATGAAATTAATACCAAGAATAACCTTATTCATTTAATGACTCTTCATGCAGCTAAGGGATTAGAATTTCCCGTAGTTTTTATTACTGGCTGCGAAGAAGGAATTTTTCCTCACAGCAAAAGCTTGCTTGATTCAGCACATTTAGAAGAAGAAAGGCGACTTTGTTATGTAGGGATTACCCGGGCAAAAGAACGTCTTTACCTAAGCTTTACTCAAAGAAGAACTATTTATGGAATAACCCAGGCAAATCCTCCGTCAAGGTTCCTAAATGATATTCCAGAAGAATTAATAAAATTTAAAGAATATGAAGGAGATATCAAAGAAATACAATATTAAACCATCTAAACGCCTTGGGCAGAATTTTCTAGTAGATAGAAGTATTCTGAAGAAAATTATTAACGCAGCTGATCTTTCCTCAGAAGATACTGTTTTAGAAATCGGGCCAGGGTTAGGAATATTGACTATTGAATTAGCTAAACGGGCTGAGCAGGTTATTGCCATAGAAAAAGACAAGAAACTGTGCGAAATTCTCAAAGACGTTCTCAAAAATTATGAAAATGTCGAAATAATAAATCAGGATGCTTTGAGTTACGAGTTACGAGTTACGAGTTACAAGTTAATAGCCAACTTGCCCTACTACATTACCTCGCCAGTGATCAGAAAATTCCTGGAAGCAGAGCATAAACCCGAACTAATGGTTTTGATGGTCCAAAAAGAAGTAGCTCAAAGGATTTGTGCCAAACCACCTCATATGAATCTTCTGGCAGTGGCTGTTCAATTCTACGCCAAGCCTGAAATCATCAGCTATGTTTCTAAAAAATCTTTCTGGCCTACTCCCAAAGTCGACTCGGCCATAATCAAAATAACCTCAAATGTAGGATTTAAGAAATCCTACATTGACGCTAAAAAGTTTTTCAAAATCGTTAAAGCTGGATTTTCTTCTAAAAGAAAAATGCTGAAAAATAATCTCTCCTCGACTTCGCTCGAAGCAAAAAAAATAGAAAAAATATTAGAAAAATTAGGACTCAATCCAAAAGTCAGGGCTGAAAATTTGTCTGTTGAAGATTGGGTTAAACTCTATGAAGAAATTTGCAAAAAATAATCTTATCTTTTTATTACCCATACTAAGTGGGGTTTTGCTGATTCTGGCTTATCCGCCTTATGATTTAGGATTCTTGGTTTGGATAGCTTTAATTCCTCTTTTTTGGTTTATCTTCCTTAAACAAGTTTCTCCTAAAAAAGCCCTAATAGGCGGATCTATTACTGGTATTCTGTTTTTTGGAAAATTATTCAGCTGGTTATTTGCAACTTATCCCTTTGAATGGATAGGAGCAGCAACAAAAGAAAACATCGCTCTTGTTTTTATTCTCTTAATTATTCTTTATACTATTCAGACTGTATTTTTGGGACTATTTATTGGAATTTTCGTTTGGTTGTTGAAGTTAAGCTTCGACAGACTTTCAAAGTTTAACTTCTTAATACTCGTCCCCGCTCTCTGGATAGTACTGGAATACTTACGGGCCTGGGGATTTGGGATTCTGTATTTAGGTAAAGAAAGTCTTTTAGGTCCCCACTGGACTTTGGGAAATTTGGCTTACATGCTCCATAACAAACTCGCACTGATTCAGATAGCCGACATAACTGGAATTTACGGTATCAGTTTTTTGATTGTTTTTGTGAATGTAGCGTTGTTTTTAATTTTGAAAAAGAGGAACCGGACAATTTTAGCAGTTTTAATTTTAGTAGCACTGGTTTGGACGGGCTATGGAGTTTATAAATCAAAGGTAGAAAAAAGCCAGCCCAAGGCTGATCCGCCTCGGGTGGAAATTGCCCTTCTACAAACCAATTTTCTTTCTGGAAGCGAATTCAATCCATACCAGAAAAAAGAAGTGTTTGATGCTGTAATGGATTTATTCCAAACTCCAGAAAAGGTCGACATAATTATTGCCCCAGAAGGATTCGGTATCGTTTCTTTAACAGGAGATAAAGAAATAGCTAAATATTTACTTAAGGATTTTTATAAACCCGGGCAAATATACTTAGAGAACCAAAAAGTTCTTGAAAAGAAATCTAGATTATTTTTCTACGACTTAGATAAAGGTTCTCTTGGTTACCATGATAAACTTCTTCTGATACCTAATGGCGACTATCTGCCATACTTAACAAAAGCTCTTCTAAGCATCTATTCTTTTAATATCAAATACGGGGAAAAATTGTACAACAAGGGAGACAAAGTTAAACCTGTGCAAAATATTGGTGCTACTATCTGTTCAAGCATTATTTCACCGAATATTCAACGGAAAATAACTAAAAATGGTGCTGAATTTTTAGTTGTTGTTTCCAGTGATGCTCCTTTTCATGGCTCAAAAGCCCTTTTGGCTCAAAATTTAGCCATGTCAAAATTAAGAGCAGTGGAAAACCGACGTTATTTTGCCCAAGCTACTAATATGGGCTATTCGTTCTTGCTTGACCCAAAAGGAAAAATTGTGGTCAAAAGCAATGAACTGGGAAATAAAATTTTATTCGCAGATGTTCAATTTTTAAATAAAAAAACCATCTATACTAAGCTCGGCGATTGGCCAATATTTTTATCCACAATAATATTACTATTGACAATGATTTTATGTTATAATAAAAAGAGGAATTCATTATGAAAAAGCTTCCTCCTATTACAATAATAATAGGTATAGTTTTACTTGTCGGAGGGCTGATTTTTGTATTGAAATATTCAAATAAAGGATCTCTTCTTGGCAGTCGGACATCTGAAGTTTCCCAAGAAAGCTTTAAAGATAGTGACAACGATGGCTTGCGCGACTGGGAAGAAGAGCTCTACCATACTAATCCCAATAACCCTGATACTGATGGCGACGGATATTTGGACGGCGAAGAAATTAACTCTGGCCATAATCCATTGATTAAAGCGCCGGGTGATAAACTAACTTTCTATCCTCTACCCCTTAGAGAAAAATACAATATTACTCAAAAAGTATTAAAAGATGAAATACTTAATGCACTGCTTGATTCCTATTCTTCTCAACAGGCTAAATACATAAAAGACCATCCTGAAATATATTCGCCAGAAACATTTTCAGCTTTTACTAAACAATCTACTGTTCAAGAAATGTCTCTGCGGGCATGGGCTGACAATTATCCGCTTTTATTAGAAAAAGCCGGACAAACAATTTCAGAAATACCAAAAATTTTTGAGATTAAGGTCGCTGATGAGGATATAAATATATCAGAAGATAACAGTACAGAAGCTATCAAGTTATATCTTGCTCAAATATCTTCTTTTCTCAATGCTAATACTTTTTTTCTTCAAGAACAAACTTTTCAAGCCCTAATATCTGCTTTTCAAAACAATAATTTTTCTCAATTAGATGAACTAATCAAAATCAATGACACTAAAATAGAAAAAGCCAAAGAAATTATTGTGCCTTCTACTTGGAAAGAAATCCATAAACAGGGCCTGGAACTTACTTTACTAATTAGGAATATTTTTGTTTCTTTCAGAGACTTTCCAAATGACCCTCTAAAAGCACAAATGGCTTATCCGGAATTTGAAGATTTTGTTGATGCTTGGAACAACCTAATGAAAAAAGCAATTAATTTAGCTAAAGAACAAGGCGTAGAATTATCATTATGAAAAAATTTATCACCACAATTTTAATCGTCGGGCTTGTCTTAAATCTCAATTTTAATCTATTCCTTTTTAAGCCAAAACAGGCCGAAGCCTTAGATGGAGGAGGTTCCTGGGCCACGGCTATCAAAGAAACAGTCTTGGATGCCATAGGCTGGACAGTATCAGATATGATACTTAAAAGAATGATGATGAAAATCCAGAACTGGGGATTGGGAATATCAAATGATGCGATAGAGCCGCTTGTTATTACTGATTATTTGGGCTACTTTGCAGGCGCTTTAGCCGTAGGTGCAGCAAAATATGTTGTGGAATTTGAAGAAGCTAAAATGGAACCTTGGATAAAAAAAAGATTGAGAGGTCTTGGTTTTGGTGATAGTTATCAGGATGTAGATGCATATCGCCTCTATGCTAGTTCCACCTTACTGCAGGATTTAGGCCCAAATAAATATCAAAGTTTTGTTAATAGCGGTTATTCTCTCCTAACAGGCGGATGGCAAGGCTGGTTTAGTTTAATGAAGCCTCAAAACGACATCTTTGGCCAGATTCTTATGGCTAACCGAGCTAGAGGAAGTGTTTTAGAATCTTTCGTAGATAAAGAAAAAAAGTCAGCTGCTACAAAGGTAGCAATTAGCGGCGGTTATAGAGATGAAACAACAACTACAGGAACTGATACAGGTGCATGCATAAAAAGGTGTGAACTTGAGGGCGAAATTATGCTACTTCCTTCTATTTATGAACCATGTACAGCAAATTGTGCACAATATCCTGTGCTTGGCCCTGACTTTCAAGGTTGTATGGTAGTATGCGAAGTAGCAGCAACGGTGCCTAATCCTGAATATGAAGATTGCCTGCTCGGCTGTGAACAAAAGACAGCAGGCATATCCCTTGTTACTAAAGTCAAAAACGTAGGCCGTGATATTGCTACAAAAATGGATGAGGTTCTAACCAAAGACATGAAAAGGATTATCAGCGTTGACGAAATTTCTCAACTCGTTGGTATCTTTTTCAGCGCTGTTGGAAATAAAATGATTACTGGAATGGGAAGGATGTTTACACCTTCAAGCGCAACTAAAACAAACATATCCAGATCTGAACTTCAAGACTATACCTATAATAAATCTTTTAAAAAAGACCAAACTTCTGCAGGTAGAAAAGCTATTCGGGCTAATATCCTATCTAATATTCTAAAATCAATGCAACAGTTGTCCAGATCAATTATTGCCTGCAAAGAAAAAGAGATGATGTCTTTTGAGGATTATTCTAAAAACTTAGCTGATATTCTTGGCGCTCAAGTAGAAGCTCTGTACGTTGGTTTGGAAGGAATCAATTTAAAACCTGATTTTGAAATTTTAGATCCTGCAGATCCTCCTTTTCTCGTTAATAGTTACAGCTGGGGTCATATACCAGCTAATAAATTCCCTTCTAAGTGCAAAAGAGTAACTGACCAACTGACACAAGTTGGTGATCTAACTATGATCATTACAGATCCAGATCCAGAAATACCAAATTTAGGTCTTGATGCTACTTGTAGAAGTATTAAAAGCGGATTAGAGCCAAGCTATGATATAAACTGCGAAGAATGTATTTATGACCATAACTCTGTAAAATGCCCCGATAAAACTACTACAGGCAGAGGAGATAAAGAAGATAAAGAATCCTCTCTACTCGCCGTTCTTGATAGAGATAGAGATAGAGATAGAGATGAAGATGAAGATGAATCCATCATTTCCAGCACAACCCTTACGGCCAAACAAGAATTCTACAATAATTGTAGAGCGTCGTATAACATAGCTCTTAACGGATGCGAAAGTTGTCTGGAAAAAGTTGATGAACAGTGCAGTGACCTTATTAGACATGAAGACAAAGAACAATGCATCATTAACAAAAATCTGTGTTATGAGTACGATGCTCTGGATCTAGTTGACCATGTTGTTGCTCCTCCTGATAGCAGCGTGGCTTTTTACAACCAATGCTTAATTGAAGAAAAAAAAGAAGCCTGCTATGTCTGTTTAAAAGAATACTTTGTGCCAGCTACTTATTGCGTGCAAACAAGGGATTATATGGCGCGCTCCATAATTAAGTATCCTGCGTTGGTTAAATGGGAAAGAACAGGAGATGATAAAGGTATGTGGATTGGTCCTTATGACGAAGCTATTGGAAACCGGAAAGGAGAATGTGATACTAATTACCAGCCGGACAAAATAAGCTTGTCTTTGGTTTGTAGAATTCTGCCTGACTTCAAGTATAATGGCGAAAAGCTGTGTGAAACAAAGTGTAACATGACTGTGGAACAATTAAGAGATACATCAGATTTTAGGCCTACTCAGACAGATTGTGGAAATTACAAACTGCCTGAGGATTATGGGGGCAAAATGCCCGGGGCAGCTCTTAATGATGGGACTATGCATGTGCGCGGAAAATGTTGTGCTACTTTTTGGAAGTCTGTCCCCGATCAATATTCTATTTGTGTAGGACAAGTAGAACAATAACAAACAACAAATCTTAATGACCAAAATCCCAACTAGTAAAAAAACCGTCTGTTTTATTCTAGTAATTATATTCCTGGGCCTGTTTTTGGTTAATATTGAAGAAGCAAAAGCATTTTCACTTGAAAAAGCAGCTAAAGATATCTTGCAAGGCCTTTTCTATATTCTCCTTCAGATCGCCCGATTATTTACTGGCTTGGTAGCAAAATTATTTACGGCAGTATTAGACTTTGGATTTAAAGATATGACAATGGTCTATACGGGATGGATAATTACACGAGACATTGTCAATATGTTCTTCATACTTGCTCTAGTAGCCATTGCTTTCGCAACTATTTTGAGAATTGAAACCTATGGAATGAAAGCTCTTTTACCAAAGTTAATCATGGTTGCTCTTTTCATTAATTTTAGTTACTTACTTTGTGGAATAATTGTTGATGCCAGCCAAATAATGACTACTCACTTTATTAATCAAATTCAAACCAATGATATTGGAGCGGCAGTATTGGATAGTTTAAAGGTCATGGATTCTACAATAGGAGAAGAAGGACAATCAGTAGCAATTTCTTATCGAGATCCCGATACTACAACAATTGTAAACATGGCTTTTTCTGTTGCGATAATGTTTACGGCTGGTTTTGTCCTGCTTATCGGAGCAATCCTGCTTTTTATCCGGGTAGGCGCTCTTTGGGCTTTAATTATTTTTGCTCCATTTGCCTGGTTTTTCTCTATTTTTCCAAAATTAAGCACACAGACAAGCAAATGGTGGTCTGAATTCCTTAAATGGACTTTCTTCGCCCCTATTTATGTCTTTTTTATTTATTTAGTCTTGACAATATCTAAAGAAATTGCTCGCCTTAACGTTATGGGCGATACCCCTGAAACTTTGCAAGCAATGTCATTAACTGCAATGACCAGTAACTGGAATATATTTTTTAATTATGTTTTCTTAGTCATCCTACTTTTTGGCGCCCCAACAATAGCCATGAGTATGGGAATTCAAGGCACTGGAGTAGCTAAAAGTATTGTCAAAGGAGGACTTAAAGGAGCATACAAACTACCAGGCCGGCTAAGAAAAGCCATGGTTACTCCACCGGGCTTAATGAAGGCAATTTTACCAAAAAAACTAACTACTGGCATCTCAAATGTTGCCAAATGGACATCACCTGATTTCTGGAAACAAGCAATGGAAGAAAGAAAGAGAGAACAAATGCGAGAAGCAAGAGTTCCATTAGTTCTTGGTAAACAACAAGATTTATTGAACCGCGTACTCTCTCTTGGCCAAAAAAAGACAACCCATGCTGAAAGAGCAGAAGAGTTTGAAGTTCAAGAAAGGGAAAAAGAAATGCTGCTTGATACCAAAGGAGTTGAAAGCGCATTATTTGTAAAATTTCAAGATGCCCACAAAAGAAAAGATGTAGTAGATATGAAAAGTGCTATAAGACTACTTGTTAAAGACAAAAACCATAATGACTTAATGCTATTCACCGACATGTTTGACAAAATGACATATAGTGACAGCGAACTCGTTGATAAAGACATTAGAGGAAAAAGAGTTAATCCTTTAGGTGATGCAGCAACAGAAGAAGAAAGAAGGGAAGGAAGAGAATATAGTGACCCGGGATTTAGAGATTTGATGTATCAATTATTTGCACAGGCAGGGGAAAAAGAATCAGGAGCCGCTGCTTTTATGGGTGCACTAGGAGAAATAGGCATGAGGGCTGGCGCTTACCCTCTGTACAATGGAGGTAAAATGGATGGTAAAGGAAATTGGAGAAGACCTAGTGACGAAGAACAAGCAAAAGACTGGTCAGCAAAACATGCAAGTGTAACCTTAAGAGATAAAGGTAGGCATGAACATGGATCCACGTTTGGTACCCAACAATGGGATTGGAAAAATAATCGGTATAAGTTTGGGAAATTAACTGATGGGGCGAGAAAAACATTTAAAGGAATATCACCTGGAGATGCTGAACAAAAAAGATTCTATGAAATGCGCGATGATTCTGTTAGGGGATTAACAGCAGCTATTAAACAACTGAGGAAAGAGATGGCAGACCCAAAAACAAAAGATCTTTATGTAGATTGGACACCTGAAGAAATAGAAGTAGTACACACTTTAGAAAAAAGGATTGATGACCACTGGAAAGGAAAAGCAGAAAAAGAAGCAGAAAAAGGAAAAGGAAAAACCAAAAAGACTAAAGAAAAAGCCTAAATAAAAATTATGGCAACTATTAACCAATTAAAACCAGAGCAATTGCGAGACCCAGAAATCTTTGAGAGAATAAAAGAACTGGCTTATCCTTTTATTCTTCACATAGATGGAAGAGAAGCTCATTTTCTCCAAGAAAAACTAGAATCCCTTTTAGAGACTTCTAAATTAGCAGACTTACAGCCCGAACTTTATGAAAAATACCAGGATTTAATCACCCAACTAAATTGGGCGGCTTTCTCAATATTTTCTGATGAAGATATGATGAAAACACTTAAAAAGAGCTATTTAACAGCTCTGGATGACGAGGATATTAATGTTTTAGATAGAATGGAGGCAAAAATGTTTTCCGTAGGCCTATTCCCTCGCAACGAAATAAGGCAAAAAATGCAAAGAGCGCTTAAGGAAAATGAAGAAAGATTAGGTGAACGAACTTTTGGCGAGTGGCTGCTTGATTACAGTAGAACATTTGATTTTAGAGAGCGTGACGAAATGACTCCTTTAAAATACGTCCGCGAAAATCCAAAAGCTCAAACTCTCTCTGAAACAGAAAGAAATAAACTTAGAAAAGCTTTTGAAATTTTCGACAAAACCCTACTGGTTACTCCTGTGATGAGTGAACCAGCATTTAGCATGACTGTAAGGGAGATGATTAAAGCTGGCACTATCAAAGAACAGATTAATCCTGCTCTTCTTCAAAGATTCGCTCCGGCTACCAGCACAAAACCAAAGCCAGAACCAAAACCAGAACCAGAACCAGAACCAGAACCAAAGCCAGAACCAGAACCAGAACCTAAATTAGTAACACCTGTACCTCCACCACCCAAAATAGAAAAAGAAACCCCTAAAGGTCCTGCCTATGAAATCTCTCCTTATGAAAGGAAAAGAGAGACGCCCCTTACTACTCTTCCTGTCCAGGAAGAAATTCAAATTCCAGAGGCTAAAAAAGAAGCCGACTCAAGGTCGACCAGTCCTGGGCTGAAAAAACAAGAGTACCAAATCCGAACAATGAAACAAGACATTGAAAGAGCTAAGAAAAAGCCAATACCGCCTAAACCAAAACCGAAAATTAAAGATAACGTCGTTGATTTATCAGGAAAATAGTATGCATTTTCAGGTACCACAATATTTGGATGTTGAAGATAAAATTATTGGACCTCTTACTTTAAAACAGTTTTTTTATTGCTTGCTTGGTGGAGGGGTGCTATTCCTGTTGTTCAATATCCTGAAATTTCCTATTTTTATTATAATCGCCATTCCTGTGGGTATCTTTACGCTACTTATAGCTTTTTATAAAAAAGATAACCAAAAATTCACCCAATTTGCAGCCAATTTTTTAGGATTTATCAGTAAACCAAATATTTACACCTGGAAGAAACAACGTCCGAAACGACCTGCTGAGGAACCGGCACCCAAAATTATTAAAAAAGCGAAACCCTCCAAACAACCTCCAAAAGAAGACGAGCTAAAGGAGGCTCAATGGCGGGCAGAAATATGAATAAAGCTAAAACAGCGGCTCCAAGCCAGAAATTTATTGAAATTCAAGACATCAAGGATAATGTAGTTATTTTGAAAGACACTGGATTGCGAGCAGTTCTCATTGCTTCAAGCATTAATTTTGAGCTCAAAGGAAGTGAAGAGCAAGAAGCCATTATTAGTCGTTTTCAAGGATTCCTTAATTCCTTGGACTTTCTTCTACAAATAATAATCAGTTCCCGAAAACTTAATATCGATCCATATTTAGAAGAGTTGCAGGAATTAACCAGAACCCAGGAAAACGAACTCCTCCATGCCCAAACTATCGAATACATAGACTTTATCCGGAAATTCGTTGAAATCACTGATATTATGGATAAATCGTTTTACATAATCATCCCTTATAATCCACTAGGGGCTAAACAGGAAAAACTTTTTGATAAAATCAAATACATTATCAAACCTAGAGAAGCCGCCCAAAAAATATCATCAGAAAAATTTCAAGAATACAAGGACCAACTTACACAAAGAGTAGCTCATATTAAAAATGGACTGGCTCAAGTGGGAATTAAAACCACTCTTCTAAATACTAAACAATTAACAAGACTATTCTATGAGTTCTACAACCCCGGCCGCCGATAAAACAATCAAAGAAATACAAGTAACTACTGGAACAACCGAATTGAAGGATTTTATTGCTCCTTCAGCCCTTCAGATTTCTTCAAATAATATCCAACTGGGGGAAAAATTCGCCCGCACTATTTTTATTGTCAACTACCCTCGCTTTCTTAACATAAACTGGCTAAGCCAAATTATCAATTTCCCCAGACCAATAGATATATCAATGTTTGTCCATCCTACTGACACAGGCACCCTTCTGAAAAAACTTAGAAGGAAACTTACCGAGATAGAATCCCAAATATCTTTAGAGCAAGAAAAGGGCAAGGTACGTAATCCAATCCTAGAAACCGCTCGTCAAGATGTAGAAACTTTACGAGACAAATTAATCCAAGGAACAGAAAAATTCTTCAAATATTCGCTTTACATTACTATTTATGGCGACTCCCTAAAAGAATTAAGTGAAATTGAAGGAGAAGTTACTTCCATCCTTGATGCCAAAATGATAAACACTAAAATCGCTCTTTTCCAACAAGCTGATGGGCTGAACTCAACTTTTCCTCTGGGCGAAGATAAACTTTTCATCACTAATTCTTTAAACTCTGGTCCTCTCTCCACCTCTTTCCCTTTTATCTCTTCAAATCTTACCTCTAATAAAGGGATTCTCTATGGTATTAATCGCCATAATAACAGCTTAGTTTTGTTTGACAGATTTTCTTTAGAGAACGCAAATATGGTGATTTTCGGAAAGGCGGGTGGAGGAAAAAGTTATGCTACTAAACTCGAGGTTCTTCGCTCTTTGATGTTCGGAACTGATGTCATTATCATTGATCCAGAAAATGAATATCAGTATTTAGCTGAAACAGTTGGTGGGGCTTTCTTTAAAATATCTCTGACCTCACCTCACCACATTAATCCCTTTGATTTAACAATGCCCGGACCTGAAGAAAAACCTGAAGATATTCTACGAGGCAATATCATAGAACTTACTGGACTTTTAAAAATAATCTTTGATAAATTAACAGCTGAAGAAGAATCTATTTTAGATAAAGCTCTAGTAGAAACATATGCTTCCCGGGATATTACTCCTCAATCAGACTTCAAAACAGTTACTCCTCCTTTATTAAGCGATTTAAAAACAATCTTGGGAGGTATGGAAGGAGGAGAATCAATGTCCATAAAATTAGGAAAATATACTGAAGGGAGCTTTTCTGGTTTTCTTAACCAGTCAACAAATATCAATTTAACAGGCAAAAACTTAATTGTCTTCAGTATTAGAGATATGGAAGAAGAGCTTAGGCCAATAGCAATGTATGTTATTCTTCACTTTATCTGGAATCTAATCCGTTCTGAACTTAAAAAAAGGCTTTTGATAGTTGACGAGGCCTGGTGGTTAATGAAGTATGAATCCGGTGGTTCCTTTCTCCACGGAATTGCCAAGCGTTGTAGAAAATACTATTTAGGACTAACCACTATAACCCAAGATATCCCTGATTTTATGGAATCAACTTATGGAAAACCCATTATTACCAACTCATCGTTTCAAATGCTTTTTAAACAATCGCCAGCCACTATTGATACTGTTAAAAAAACTTTCAATCTAACTGATGAAGAAAAATATTTGCTTTTAGAATCAGGGGTTGGTGAAGGAATATTTTTTGCTGGGCTTAAACGTGTGGCTATTAAAGTAGTTGCTTCATATACTGAAGATCAGATTATTACCTCTAATCCAGAACAGCTGCTCCAGATTGAAAAAGCTAAAAAAGAATTAGCTAGAGCAGAAGCAGAAAAAACATGAAAAAAACAGGGTCCTTAAAAAAACTCCTGAAAAGTCCTTTTGTTAGACTTTCGATTTTTTCCTTGGGAGAAGCTATCCCGTTTTCTGGCTTATTACCTTTCCAAACATTGGCTGTATATGATATTTGGAGACAGGAAAAAAAAGCCGGGAAAACGCCCAATATTGCTGAATACCTTACTATTGGAATCCCTGTAGGTATTGCTGATATGGTAGCAATCATTCCCACTTTAACTGGCTTTGGAATACCTCTTGCTAAAGCTATTACTCTTCCCTGCCTTGGCCTTATCTGGGCTTGGCGACTTTATAAACATACGACAGGGGTAAAACCAACTAAAACTAAAATTAAACTCAAAAAATGAAAAAACTATTTATAACTTTAATAATCTGTTTGCTATTTCTGTCTGTCCCAGTAAGTTTATTATGGGGCATTGAGGAAGATATTGAATACGATTTCTGGACAATAGACGACATACTCGATGACACAATTAACAATACTGAAAATTCTGAAAAAAGAATCTACTTAGAAACCATTGAACTTTATTGGTCCGCTGATACCTATGTTCCTTTTGGTTACCAGGGCAGAAAGCTGCCTACTAAAGAAAGCTGGGTTTTTGTAGAGGTCTATTTGGAAATATCCGGAGGAAATCCAAAACATCTGAAATATAGCTGGTTTTTAGATGATATTTTCCAAGAATCTAAATCTGGTTATGGTCGGGATAGTTTTAAATTTGGAGTCAGAAGACTTAAAAGCGCTTCCCATACTGTTCTGCTGAAAGTATTTAACGAGAACCGATCGTTCTTAGTAGAAAAATCAATAACTATTCCTATAACCAACCCTGAACTCGTCTTGTATAGTAAAGAGAGTTCTACCTCAGCTAAAAGCTTTGATATAATCAGCGATAAAGAAACTTCTTTTTTAGCTCTGCCGTATTTCTTTAGTATTGATAGTATAAAAGATTTAGAATTTAAATGGACTTTTAGTGACAAATCAGTGAAAGAGTCTTCCTTGACAGCAAATATTTTTGGTTTAAAAATTATTAATAAAAAAGTGGGGGGATCACTCGAGGAAACCTTAAAGGTCATCGCCACGAACAAAAGACGA
>SDBT01005542.1_pt1 | contig 21149 bp, 31 predicted proteins | sample 2277101 | NCBI WGS metagenome assembly SDBT01 (sample SAMN10404973, study PRJNA504765) | marine sediment metagenome | isolation source: marine sediment core GS10_PC15, 103 cmbsf | place: Arctic Ocean: Southern Knipovich Ridge | collected 2010
GTGCGGGGAGAGCTGCATCGCTCGATCGTAGCAGTGCTAGCATCGGCTCCCGTGGGCTGCGGCTGCATCGACACGCAAGACGGCGAGCAAGCGCCATTCCCCGACGTCGCGGCCCCCGTCAGCATCGAGGTGCTCGCAAACTTCAACGTGTTTGCGATCGCTCCGATCTACTTCACGTTTCTTACGCTTTCGCTGACGACGATCCGCGCCTCGTCGTTCCTGTGGTTCAACTACACGGGCACCATGATCTCCATCGGGGCGTTCGCTGGCAACATCGCGTGCAATGTCCGGTTCCGGCACAACGGCGTGCTCGTCGTGGGCGGTACGACCATCAACACGATCCGCTCGCGGATAATGCCGATGGCCCGGCAGGGCCGGCTCGCTGTGACAGCGGGCGTCCAGACGATCGACTGCGAGATAACGATCTTCGGCACCGCGCTGAACTCCATCGGAATCAACCCGGTCTTGCGCCCCGACTTGGAGCACGGGGCGCTGACGATGCTGGAGCAGGTCTGATGCCCGTCGATCTCGCGTACGAGACGAGCTGGCCGGTGTACTACCGGACGTTTCAAACCCGGAGCGACGAAACCGTGGTGACCACGCTCGCGTGCGCGCCCAACCCCGGCGACGCCGCGGTGGTGCCCGAGGTGACGATCATCGGGCGCAACCGGAAGGGGCTTGTCGGCAATGCGCTGATGGGCAGCTACACGCTCGTGAACGGAAACGCGATCGTGGTCTCACGCACCGCGTTTTCGCTTGCGCAGGTCTACGGGACCGGCGGCCTGGGCGTCGCTGTTGGCGTCGTGGGCGTCGATCTCAACCTGGGGTGTACGGGGCTGCTCGGCGTCCCCGTCGTTTGGGACGTCTTCTGGCGGATGCTGGAGCTTCCGTTGCCCAAGCTCCCCGAGTGAGGCACAGTCCCGCGCCGTGGCGCTCGTCGGTTACGTGTGGAAGTGCTGGGGGTGTCGCGCCACCGGGTACGACCGCGACGCGGAGCCGCGGCGCTGTCCAACGTGCGGCGTGTTCGGGCTGCGCCACTTCTTCACGTGGCGCGCGGGCAAGGCCGATCGAACGATGGAGCGCGCGCGCGTGTGGAACGCCGAGGCCGAGTGACGCCGCCGCTCAAGCACCGCGGGATCACGATCCGCACGGGGCGCGTGCCGAGCTGGCGAGACTTCGCGCTCCCCGGGGCGTTCGTTTTCGCGACCGTTCTGCTCGTCGGCTGGGCGCTGCTCCGCGCGCCGCTTTTCGCCCCATGAGTTGCGAAAGGCGCCTAGCGTCCTTCCGATCGGAGATCCCGGCCGATAGAGTTGCGACTTTGAATAGAATCGCAACTCATGCTGTCATAGTTGGCCCGGATGCCGAACCAGACCCACCTCGACCTCGACACGCTGAGCGCCCCCGCGCAGGCCGCCCGCGACGCGCTCGTCGCAGCCCTGGACGGCGGCCCGGAGGTCACCGAGCTTGCGCCCGAGGTCTGGGACGAGCTGGACGCCAGTGGCACCCTCGACGAGATCGCCCGCATGGAGGAAGCCGGCCGCGTCGACTGGGCGGACCCGGACGCGCACGACCTCGAGACTCTGCGCTGGTACGACGAGCGCGCCGACCCGCACACGCTGCTGGCCGGCGGCGTCGAGGCGCCCGCCACGTGCGAGTTTTTCCTGGGCACCCACCGGCCGCACTGGCTGCACGAGGGCAAGCGCGAGCGCCGGCCCGCCGGCCCCATGTTCGTCTCAGCTCGGCAGCTCGCCCACAACCGCAAGGCCAGCGACTACCCCGCCTGCGACACGCGCTTCGCCGTTGACTCCGGCGGGTTTTCCCAGCTCCGCGACCACGGCCGCTACCTGCAGTCTCCCGAGCGCTACGCCGCGCAGGTCCGCCGCCTCGCCGAGACGACGCACACGCTCGACTGGGCAGCGATTCAGGATTGGATGGTTGAGGACGACGCGCTGAAGGCGACCGGCTTCACCGTCTGGGAGCACCAGCGCCGCACGGTCGCCAGCTTCCTGCGGCTGACCGCGCTCGCCCCCGAGGTCCGCTGGTTGCCGGTCCTGCAGGGGCAGACGATCGCGCAGTACGTCGAACACCTGGACATGTATCTGGCCGCCGGCGTTGACCTCCGCGTGATGCACCGCGTGGGCGTCGGCTCCGTCTGCCGCCGCCAGTCGACCCACGAGATCGTGGACATCCTTCGGGCGCTCGCCTCGCGTGGTCTGAGGCTTCACGGCTTCGGCGTGAAGACGACCGGGCTTCGCCAGGCGGCCGATCAGCTTGCCTCGGCGGACTCGCTTGCGTGGTCACTGGCGGCGCGACGCGAGGCGCCCGGGACTCAGAACAGCATCCACACCGCGGAGGCGTTCCGCTCCCGTCTCCAAGAGATCGACGGCGTGGACGACTGAGCCGATCGCCGCCTCGGGCGGACTACCAGGCACCGGCCCGGACCGCGGCGCGCAAGCGCTGAGCGGCGGGCCTTCTCCCGTATGGTCACGACAACCCAAACGCCCGCCCATCCTCCCCCGCCCACCGAGCTGCACGGCTACCCGGTGATCCTCTGGATCGCGACCGGCCCCCGTTGGTGCGTGGTCGTCGTCGACCGCGGCGCCGGCGACAACCCGGAGCGCTACGTCTGCGGCGAACACGAGCACGGCACGGAGCACTGGCACGTCGGCGAGTACTGCCGCGATTGGACCGAAGCCGTCGCCGCCGCCGTCGCCCGCGCCGCCCGTATCATCCGCCCGTATCGCGGACGCTTCGCGGGGGCGGTGTAGCCATGCCCTCGACAAACGACCACGCCGACGCGCTGCGCTTCACCGCGGAGGCGATGCACCGACTCCTTTCTCCCCCGATCGGCCCGACCGATGCCGAGTGGAAGCGGCGCAGCTTCATCGAGCTGCTGCAGGCCGCGATCGATGCGGTGTCGCGCCCGTCCGATGCCGCCGCCCGCGATGCCGTGCGCCCGGACTGCCGCAAGTGCGCCGAGGCGCATCCACACCACGCGCAGGACTGCCCCGACTTCGTCGAGCCCGACGAGGACGTCCAGACGTGGCAGTGCCCGATCGACGGCTGCGACGAGGAGCAGACCGAAGCGCACTGCCCGACGCACGGTGAGATCCACGACTGCGAAGACTGCGGCGCCGAATGGATCGGCGACCATTGGAGCGCGCCCGACTGCAACGAGACGGGAAAGCGCGTCGTGCTCTGCGAAGACTGCTACTGCATCACAGAGGTGAACGTCTCACTGCAGCAGGCGCGCGCCGGGTTTGCGAACTTCGCCCACTACGGCGGCGAGCGCGAATCACTGCCGCAAGGCGTCGTGCGTACGCACGACTTTGACATCGGTTGGGCGATGGCGGATCACCTCGCCGACACGGTCGCGGCGGACCTCCGCGGCAACGCGGGCGACACCGTGACGCCGTTCGCGATCGCCGAGTGGCTGCGCCGCGCCGACGTGGACGCAGTGACGGGGGAGCGCACCGATGGGTAAGGCGAAGCGCTTTCGCTGGGAGTGCTCCGGCGGCCACGCGGGGATCCTCGCGCCGAGTAGGCTCAAACTCCGCGACGTCCGGCGGTTCTGCTTCCCGTGCTCGACGGACGCGGGCGAACTCGTCGAGCGCAGGGCGCCCGCTCTGGACAAGCAGCGCGCGTCACGAACGACGCGAGCGAAGGACAAGCGCCAGGAGGTCAACCGCCGCAAAGCCGCTCGTCGGGCCGCGCACTTCTTCTTCGGGGGCGTCTGCCTCCGCAACGAGCTTGCGATCCTCTGCTCGCTCGACGGCGTGCCCAACCCGTTCAAGATCCCAACGCTCCAGATCCGGCGCGCGCGGAAAATGCCGCGGAGCTGCTTCGGCTTCGCGCGCCCGCGTGACCACTTGATCCACCTCACCGTGTGGCCGGGCGCGCCGCTCGCAACGATCCTCGGCACGCTCGCGCACGAGCTGGCGCACTTGCTCGCGCACGACGAGGATCCGCAGGACTACGACGCGGGCGGCCGGTACGTCTGGCACGGCGAGAAGTTTCGCTGGTGGTTGCGCACGGTGCTGATGAATGGCTACGCGACCGACCCGAGGCAGCTCGGGATCCTCGGCGCCGGCGTCGTCGATGACGTCGGACTGACAGGGCTCGCGATGGCCTACGACCGATCGAAGGTGTCGCGATGAAGGCCGAGCTTGACGAGCTGCGCGCCGTCCTTGAGGACTTGCGCGCCCACCTCGGACTCGCACGCGACCACGCCGCGAGCAATCGCGCGTGGGTCTGCCGTGGGTTCATCGTCGATGCGCAGAGCGACGCAACACGACTGCGCAGCGTGATCGCCAATCTCGAGATCGCCGAGCAAGACGACACCGTGCAGAACCTCGCGACCGTCCCGATCGACATGGGGCCCGGCGTCGGGTCGTCCGAAGTCCGCGCGCCGAAGCGCGACCTCTCCGCCCTCCGCCCGCCGGGCGGCAAGTTTCGGAAGGGGGACCTCGTGTCCGTCAGCAGCCAGCCCGGCGTGGTGAAGCAGCAGCACGACGCGCTGAGCGTAGCGGTTGAGATCATCGGCGGCAAAGGTCTGCCGCTCGGGTACACCGCCAACTACAACCCGGCGGACGTTCGGTTTTTCGAGCGGCCGAAGCCGAAGCCGCGCGCGAAGAAGAAGACGCCGCCGGGCCCGAAGAAGACCGCGAAGAAGGCGACGAAGTCGAAGGAGGCCACGACCGATGGCCGATAAGCCCGACCCTTTCATCTCGGCGCAGTCGCTCGCGGTTGCGTTTGACGACCTCGCCAACCACGCGGCCTGGATCCACATCGACCACGACCAAGGCACCGAGCTGCAACGCGTCACCGTGGTGCTCGGCCCCTGGGTTTTCGTCGAGCAAGCCCAGCTTGCCGCGAACGCCCTCGCGACCATCCACCAACGATGGCGCGCGCAGGCGGCGGCCATGGAGGGCAAGCACCATGGATAATCCGACGAGATACGCCGCGGGCATGCTCGCGGAGCGGGGCGAGATCCTGGCGCAGCTGACCACGTTTCGAGACCAACTCCGCGCGCGCGGTCGGTCCGGCGAGTACGGAATCACGAAGGACCAACAAGACGCCACCGAGCAGACGGCCACGGCCGCGATCGCGCTCGTCGCAGCGAGGTACACCGATGGCAGCTGACGTTCTAACCCGCGACGAAGTCGCGGCGCTCGTGCGAGCGGCGGCCGGCGTCAGTCGACGCAGCCGAGCCCGCACGGCGATCCGCAATCAAGCGCTGCTTGTTCTGCTCTGGCGGACGGGGCTGCGCCTGGACGAAGCGCTTTCGCTGCGCCCGTCCCACCTCGACAAACAAGCGGGCACCGTGCACGTCCGCAAAGGCAAGGGCAACAAGTCGCGCACCGTGCCGATCGATCCAGGCTCGCAGGCGATCGTCTGCGACTACCTCGACGAGCGCGCCAGCTGGAAAACGCAGCGCACGTCTCCGCTGTTCTGCACGCTCGTGGGTGGCAAGCTCGCGCAGCAGTACGTCCGGGCGCTCTGCGTCCGCCTGGCGGTGCGCGCCGAGCTGGGGAAGCACGTGCACCCGCATATGTTCCGGCACACCTACGCGTCGGAGCTGATGCGCGAGGGCTTCAACGTCCGCAAGATCCAGGAGCTGATGGGACACGCCACGCTGGGCGCGACCGAAATCTACCTGCGCTCGATCGGGGCGATGCCTGAACTTATCGAGGCCGTCCACGCGCGACCGTCGATCGATCTGGAAATGGGGCCGAGCTGATGGGACCACGACAAAACCGCTACGTGTTGTCCGAGTGGCCGAGCGACGACGAGACGAAGCGCCCGGGCTGGGCTGTACTCGACATGACCGGCAAGGACGATCCGCGAGTGAGAGGCAGCCACGCCGCCGCGTTGTCGTGCATGCGCGCGCTCAACCGGGGGCGCGACGAGGGAGAGGCGCCGCGGACGTCGAGGCTTGCCGACGCCGACGCGTGCACGCTGGACTGGCTGCGGCTCGCAGGCACAGCGACGGCGCGCGAGGTTGCCGTGGGCGTCTACGGCGGGCGCGGCGTCGCCCGGACGTCGGGCCGCAGTCGGGCGTACAGCTCGCTTCGCCGGTTGGAGCTGTTGGGCAAGGTGGCCAAGTGTCCCGCCGCGGGCATCGGGCTGTGCAACCGGCCGATCGTCTACTTCGCCGTCGTTTGACGGCGGCGGCTGGCCTTCGGCGTCACCGTTTCAAACTTCAGGCCGACGTAGCGCGAGCGACGTCGGCCGCTTTCGGCGTCGCGCCAGTACGCGTACCAGTACGGGCCCCGCCGCGTGCCGCGGTTGGTGAAGCGGTACTCGCTTTGATAGAAGACGTCGCCCACCGTGCGGGTCTCGGCGACGGTTCGGAGCGCACCACCGTAGGCCCGTCCGTCGGTCTGCAGCTGGCGCAGCTCCTCCGAAGGACACGCCGCCAGTCCCAGCTCGGTGGGCACTTCGGGTAGAGCCTCGACGTCGGGCCGCTCGCCCGCCGGTGCGCCGTTCGGCGTCGGCGCGGGCCCGCGTGGGTCGCCCGGGGCCGGCGGGAACCCGGGGGCCCCTGCGTCGCTCTCGCGTTCGTACCAGTCCGGGTCGTACGCCTGGCGGCAGGCACCCCGAAGCTCGCGCAGCTCGCCGAGCACCAGCGGATAGTTGCAGACGTAGCCCTGCGTCGCCTCGTCGGGCTCGCACGCGTAGGCCGGGATCCTCGACGGGTCCCGCACCCATGCCGTCCATTCGTCGATCCGGCGCTCGACGATGGCCCGGAGCCGCGGCGACAGACACTCTCGAGATACCTCGTACGTCTCGCGCAGCTCGGCGACGGCGCTCGCGAGGGCCTCGGCCGTCTCGATCGCGCCGAGCTGGAGCGCATCGTGGGGATCAATGTCGGCGATGCGCTCGGCGAGCGGCAGATGGGCCGTCGGACGCCAGTAGATCCCAAGGGTGCCTGGCTCTCGATCGGGAGGCTCGTACAGCGGCGCGAGGGCTTCGCCGAGGTCATCGATCGCGCTCCAGTCCACGGCGTCCCACCGGCGCCCTTTCGACTGCTGGAACACCCAGCGGAGCGCAGCGAGGATCTGCGGCCGCCCCTGGCGGGCGTCGAAGATCTTCCGGCCGGCGGCGCTCTGGGACAGCCGCTTGCCGACGCGTCCGCGCATCGCGTCCTGGCCATCGGCCCACGCGCGCAGCCCGTCGATCGGGTCGGCGACGTGGTCGAAGAACAGCTCGTTCGCCGTATAGAAGGTAGAGGCCGCTTCGGCGGCGCTCGTGAACGTCTGGCGGCCGAGGCGAGCCCGCCCCCGGCGCGGCGTTTTTGCCCGTCCCACCCCCTGTGTATACACGCTTCCGGAGGGCGCGGAAATGGAGCTCCATTCGCGGATCCTCTGGTACACCGGGCCCCATGACGGATCCGCTTCCCCAACCAATCCCCGGCGCCCCCGCCGACCCGATCGCAACCGCCGAAATCGGCGGGCACAACGTCGAGTACTTCAAGGAGCCGGGCATGGGCGACAGCGCCCCGCCCGAAGATAAGTACCGGAACATCGCGACGGGCGAGATCGACTACGCCACGTACGCCGGCGACATGCTCAACTGGGCCTGCGAGAAGGCCGTCCAGCACGGGATCATCATGTCCGCCTTCTGCCGCGAGGTCTTGGCGCTGCGCGAGGCCAACGCGATGCTGCTACGTCGGCTCGATTCGCTCGACAGCGACGCCCCGCCGTCGCGCTTCGGCGGCGAGCCCCCCTTCGACAAGCACCCAGCGCCCGAAGGCGGCTAGCTCGGGACGATGACCCGCCCGCGGTGCTCAAACAGCCTGCGGACGCGATGCACGTCCGGCCCGGAGTAGACGGCCGCGATCTCGCTGCGGTTGCCGCTCTGGGCCTTCCCCGCCGGACACACGAGCTTCCCCTTTTTGTCGAAGACATCGACGCCGGCGGGGAACGACAGCCGCCCGAGGCACACCACGGCCGAAGCCACGGGCCACACCCACCGATCCCAGTAGTTGGAGCCGATCGACGCAATGCACACGTTGAAGATCCGGTGTCCGCGTAGAAACTGCTCGTAGCAGCGCTCCGCCGTGAGCTGCGGAAACTTGGCCGAGTAGCTCGCATTGACCAGCGCCGACTCGCCCTCCCAGGTGTCGACGTAGCCGTCCCCGCCTAATCGGGCGTCTATGTGGTGCGATGCCTCTACGCTGGACGTGGGATCGGAGAACGGATCGCAGTCGATGCCGCGCAGGCCCTCGGCGATGAGGGACGCCAGCCACGGCGGCGTCGAGTAGCGGTCGCTGGCCTTGAGGCTGACCGTCTCGCTGCTCTCGATCGGGACGCAGCCGACGTCGGCGAGGGCTTCGATCATGTCGTCGGTGGCTGTTACGAATGTCATTGGTCGTCGTCTCCTGCGAAAAGTTGCCGCGTGCCGTGGGTGAGTCGCTCGCGCTGGCGGATCTTGGCGCCTAGCTTTTTCTCGAGTGCCTGGATCTCGGCGTCGAGCTTGCTCCGAAGCGTCGACAGGTCGCCGATCATCGTGTCGACCTCGACGTCCCCGACCCGCTCACCCACTGTCGAGGTCCCCAGGGTCGAAGCTCCAGCCCCCCGCGAGGGCTGTAGCCGCCATCAGCTCGGCGAACGTCGACCGCCCACGGCCCCGATCGGGCGGAGGCCCGCTCGGACTCGGCACGGATCGTGCTCGCCCTCTCGGCGGCGGTTCCGGCCGCACGTTGGTGCTGGCGACGGGGTCGGCGGGCTTGTCCCGCCGTCCGTCGGTCTCCGGTGGGCCAGGGTCGCCAGCGTTCCGCGGCGGTAGGCCGGCGCTCGGCGCAGCCGAGCTGCAAGGCCGTTCGCTCTCACGCTCGGAGAGCGACGCATCAGGGGTTCGGGGGCCCAGCCCCCGAACGACGGAGGGCCCGAATGGGTCCGGGGTACACGGAGATTTGATCCGTGCAATTGCTACTGAGCGCGGCGCGGCGCGCGTCGGCCGCGGGGGGCGGCGATCCTCTGCCGATCGCGCGATCGGTACGCGATCGTGCAGTCGGGTCCGCTCCATCCGCTCGGCTGAGACGGGTTTGGGGCCGCGGGGGGCTGGCGTGGTGCTGGGGCCCCTCACTCGGGCCGTCTCGCGGTCCCAGACCTCGCCGGTCCGGCGGTAGGCCGCCAGGCGCCCCGCCCTCCTGAGCGCTCCTGCTGCCTTGCGGGTCGCGCGGGCCGCGGCCTGCGCCTTCCCCTTCCCCTTGGGCACGCGGGGATCGCCCTGGCCGACGGCGTCGCCGGCGAATGCCTCCAAGACGGGGCCGATCCGGTAGAGGTTCCGGGCCCGGTCGCAGGGGCGTTTGTGCTTCCCCGGCCGCCACGTCCGATCGGGCTCGCAGTGTGTGCCCCGCGGGGCGTTGCGCTGCGGCCCGGTGTGCTCGCAGCCGTCGGCGCCGATGTAGCGGTGGGTCCCCCGGCGCAGCAGGCCGAGGCGAACGCACGCGGCACGCCACGCGCGGATCGTCCGCGGGTCTACGCCCAGCTCGGCGCCCAGCTCCACGGTGCTCGCGAGCACTCCGAAGCGCCCGGTGGCGAACGCCCACCACACGATCGCCATGAAGGGCTGAAACCGGCGCGGCACGATGCGATCGCCGTCGCTTCCCTCACAGCGCCACCACTCCGGGATCTCGTTGTTGGCGCGCGCGCCGAAGTCGGCGGCCGTCGCCGAGCGATGGCGGATCTCGTCGATGGTGTCGACGTCGCAGCGGCGCCACTGGGCGCCGCGGTGCTTGTCGAGGCCCACCCGGGCGCACTCGAGATTGTCGGCGGTGAGGGCCGAGCGGCCCCCCTCGGCGCCGAAGCGTCGGTAGGCGGCGTTGCGACGGACGCCGAACGACGCTCGCGGATCGACGATGCCGCCGGAGTCGTCGAGCATCGCGCCGCGGGCATCGTCAACGAGCTGCGTCGGCTCCAGCTTGCCGGCGAGGAGCCAGAGCGCGGGGGATTGGGAGCGTGCGGGGACGGATGCTACGGTGTGCATTGCGAGGCGAGATCCATTCGCGTCGTGACCTAGGGCGCCGTCTCCCGTTTACGCGGGGGGCGGCGTTCCGCTTTTTGCGGATAGGTCGGCGGCAGGGGTAGCCCTACCGGACGCTGGCAGGTGGGAGCAACTTATCGGGTGTTCAGGGGATTCGGCCCATTGGGCGGAGCGGGAGCGTGGGAGTAGGCTCTCCCGTCATGGACGGAAAAACTCTACGGATCTCTTCGGCGCACTACTCGCAAGCCATCGAGCTGAGCAGCGGCAACGTGGTTCTGGTTCGCGTCGATGGCGGGCCGCATCGATGGTGCGAGGACATGGAAGACGCCAAGGCAAAGGCGCAGTGGGTCGGCGAGGCCGCACCATGGAACGCGAGCAACCCGGGCAAGTCGGATGATGGTTGGGACAACTCGGTCAGCTTTCGGGGCGATGCTTTGGCGACCATCAAGGAGCGGAGCCGCGTCCTGTATGACGTGGCGGAGGCAAACGAAGAGGCGGCGGCGGAGCGTGTTGCGGCGTCGGCTGCGAAGGACGCAGAGAACGGCCCATCGCGAGGACGCGGCCGGCAAGAGAAAACCGGCAGCGCGCCCCCGCGCTCGTCGTCGACTACTTAGGCGCGAGAGTTTTCGTCGTCTACCCGGCTGATCGTGATCTTGCACTCGGTCAGCACGAAGTCACCGGCGATGGCGCCGGTATTCGCCCCGTCTCCGATGAGAACGCGGATGAGTGCCTGGCCCGCCGTCTTGGCGGCGGTCTGGTTGACGTAGACCGTCGCGTGCAGCTTCATGCCCGTCGTGGTCGCGGCGGGGTTGGTCGTGTCGCTGCGGTCGCGCGTCGACACTGCCGCGAGCGACGGATCGGAGTTGAGCTGCACGCCTCCGCCATCGACACTGATCGCCCCGATGACTCGCGCGCTGGCTGCAATGTCGAGCGTCACGTCCACGGAGTACTTGCCCCGCTTGAGGATCTCCCAGCTCGTTCCGAGCGTCGCCGAGTCCACGCGGAGGACCCAATCGGCGAGGCTCCCCTGGCCCCGGTTGACGTCCGCACCGGCGAACACGGCGACGACGTCGGCGGCAGCGTCGGAGGCGGCGGGGGTGGCGGCAAGTGCGTTGGCGGACAGCGCGTCCGATCCGTACACAATCATTTTCTCGTTATCAGGCATTGGCTTTCTACTTTCGGGTGAGCGCGTACAGAACGAACGCGGCAAAGGCTGCGAGGCCGAGGCCCGCGCCGTCTGATGATCCCCCGGTTGTCCCTTCGGGACCGGGCGGGGAGGAACCCGGAGGCAATGGCAAGTAAGGCTCGTCGGGCTCTTTGCCCAGCAGCGCATCGGGTCCGCCGAAGCCGGGCTTTTTTCCGCCCTGGCCCTTCGGTTTGACGGCGAAGCTCGCAGCGGCGCCGAACTTCTGCGCCGCTTGCATCGCAGTCCGGTACTCGGCGTCAGGGATGATCGACGCGTCCACGTAGTTGCGGGCGTCGTGCGCGAGCAAGCGCCACCGCGCCTCTGCCCAGGCTTCCTTGGTCGGCTTGTCCGAAAGGCCCGGCGCGTCCGGTGGCACGTAGGCGACGGCGATCGTCTTCATGTTTTTGCGCACCGCCTGGCGCGCAAGCTCCAGCCGCCACGCGATGAGATTCTGCAGACCCCACCCGCGGTGTTCGGCGGGGACGTCGGTCGACTTCACGCCGAACAACGGCGACTTGTTCACGTCGTCGAGCCAGCGCCAGCCGTTCTTGATCTGCGTGCGCTGGATTCCGTCGCGGCTGTTGGCGAAGCTCTCCAGCTCGGTGCCGTAGCCGTCCCAGCGGGACGCCAGTGCGTGCAAGTCGATCCGGGCCAGCATCGGGCCCGGCGCTTGGTTCGCCGTCCACAGCAACCCAGAGAGGCTCACGGCGGAAGGCAGCAACTGGTTGTTGCTCACGACGTTGACGACGTTCGCGGCGCGCGTCGATCCGGGCGCCTTGCGCGGGCTCTGCCACAGTCCCGAGAGCGCGCCGACGCCGGGCAGCAGTCCCAGCTCGGTGGACTGTTGGCCGAGCTGGCCCCACGCGAACCCATCGACCGCGCCGGCGCGCGTGTATGCGAGGTCTTGGATCGTGAAGTTGCCGGGCTGCGGACTGAAAAGCGCCGTCCAGTCGCGCCCTTCGACGCGGGTCAGCAACGCGTCCGCCGTAAATGTGTCGTCCAGATGGTCGTAGGCCAGCGGATGGTTGCCGGTCATTTTGGGTTCGGCGAAGCGGGCGATCTTCACGATGTCCCAGACGACGAGTCCAACGCGGATGAGCCAGCCGACGATCGGAACCCCGCTGATCGCCTCGGCGACGGCGCGCCCGAGGTCGGCAAACAGGGCCGCGACGTCGCCGAGCTTGTCGAGAACGTCGGCGATGCGCTCGGGGTCGATGTTGCGCAGCGACTCGTCTATCAGTTCGCCCAGCGCGTCAATCTCGAGAGCGGGCCAGCCCGTACTGATCGCTACGTTGCGGTCGGTCAGCGCGCCGAGGCGCAGCGCGTCGCCCAAGTGCCTTGCCCCGAAGTCCGCGTGCGACAGCGACGCAAAGATCGGATTCATCGAGCCCGACGCCCCCGGGGGCGGGAGGCTCGATACGTAGTCGCCGCCGAGGGAAATCAGCGCGAGGTCTTCAGTGGGTGACAGGATCGGCATGGTCCGTCAGTGGGTTTCGATCCACACCTGTGCGTTGCCGATCGCAGTCTCGCGCAACGCCGTGTTGCCGTTGGCGACGGGCTCTCCGCTGACGTTGGTGTCCGGGCCCCACACGCCCCACGTGGCCCACGGGATCATCTCCGTTTGCGAGGCGTTGAGCTGCGAGCCCGCTTCAGTGACGATCCACCATGACGTGCCGTCGGCTTTCATATGCTGCAGCAGCTCGGCAGACTCGCCGAGCTGGATCTGTACGGCGGGGGCCGCAGGCTCTTGGTCCCCGCCCTGGCTAGGGCTTGTGGCGAGCCCCGCCTGGGCGACAAAGATCCGTGAAGCCGCTTCGGCGGCGTCGTCCTTGAACGGCGCGACGCGCTCGGCGACTTCGCCGAGCGACTGCCCGTAGGGCTTGAGCCGAAGCAGGTTCACGTTCGGCCAGATCGTGCCGAACACGGCGAGCACCAGGCCCGCGGGATCCGTCTCGCCGCCGTTGAGCGCGGCTTGCCACGCCGCCGTCGACTTGGCCGTCCACGCGGCCCGGTTGGCCGGCGTCGCGTCGTAGCCGATCGTCCCGTCGGGCATGAGCGTCACGCCGAACTTGGTATCAGGCGCGGGCACAACGTCCGTGGGGAAGGGGAGCAGCATTTGCCACGCGCTCACGAGCGCAGCGCCCTTGGTCGCAAGCGCGCCCGCCGTCGCGACCGTGACGCCGCCGCCGTCGGTCGCACGAAAGCCCCACTTGCCTCCGGTCTGCTGGTAGAGGCAGATCGAAAACTGTCCGTCCGTCTTCACCGTCTGGCACACGGCGATCGCGGGGACGTCGATCGGGTCCTGCAGCTGCGGGTCTGCGGGTCCGCCCGCACCTTCGGGCGACGGGCCGCTAAAGGGCATCCACCCAAGCGACGCCGCATAGGCTGCCTCTTGCGTGGGGAAATAGCCGACGCTCTCAACCGTGTTGCCCGGCGAGCCGTCGATCGTCTCCGAGTGGTACGCGGTCAGCTCCTTTGTCGCGGGCGACCACACGAAGCGGATCCCGTGGTCGACCCATTCGGCGGTTTCCTCCCCGTCGCTGCTCGGCGTCTCTCCGCCTTTGTCCATGCCGCCGGCGCCCAGCGCCGCGGCCACTACGATCAGTACGACGATCCACATGCTCGATCACTCTCCATCGTTCGGGTTGAAGGTCCCGGGGTACGCCTGCACGCCCGTAGTCGCGGCGTCGATTGACTCAAACTGAAACGGCGCGCCGACGCCGATCACGTCGTACACGGTCGTCGCGACGCCGGCCGCTTCCATTCCGGGTTTGGGCGTGCGCGCCCAAGCGGCAGCGATCGCGTCGGCCCACGGCAGGCCGTCGATGGTGTCGGGCACGATGTCACCGCAGTTGGGAAGCGCGGCGCGGATCACCGCGAGCAGCCGCTGTTCGACTTCGCCGAGCGACGTCGCTAGCGTCGTCCAGTCGTTGGCTTGCATGACGGTCAGCGAATGTTTGAAGCCTGCGACGGCGTCGGTGATCGTGATCGTCTTGCAGTCGTCGCTCGCCTTGAAGCCTTTGGACGCCGCCGAGCTGGAGCCCGCGATCGCGATGGCTGCAACGATGATGAGAATGAACCAGCCCATTTATTCGCCTCCCCTGTAGTCGACGGTCGCGCCGACCTTTGCTCCGAAAAACTCTGCCATGTCGTTGGGCGAGATCGGTCGCCCCGGGCCACCCATCGCGCACCGCAACTTCGGCGGCAGGCACGACCACACGAGCCCCGCACACGTTGCGATCGTCGTACGCCCGACGAGCATCCCCGCCGCGTTGAACGGTTGGCCGAGCTTGCCGCGGATGCATCCGTAAAGCTGCTCGCCGACGTCGCCGAGGATCCGCACCGTCGCCCGCTTGCGCTTGTCGTAGCCCGCCGCCTCGGCGTAGTGCACTCCGATCCCGGGCTGGTAGTCGACGACCATCCGCCGACCGTTGGGCAGCACGTGCCCGACGTCGAGGTAGCAATGTGAAAACCCGCCGCGCCCGGTGGCGCGGTCTATACGATCCGAGACTTGAGATCCATCGGACGCGACGAGTACCAATGACACCGGGACGCCGAGCACGCGCGTCGGCTCGTCGCACGGCATGCCCTCCTGATCCGGTGTTTCGGACTGCGCGCCGCTCCATCCGAGCGCGCAAATACAGCCGATCGTGAAAGCCAGGACGATCACGCGGCGGGCTCTCCGTTCTGCGCGGCGTACTGCATGCCGATCGCCTCGGAGAGCAACGCGACGAGGTCGTCGTCCGACTCTACGATCGGCCCCGCTTCAAGTCCCAGCGACGGAAACGGCAACGGGCCGATCTGCTCGTCGAGCCAGCTCGGCGGCAAGCCTGCCTTTGCGGTGCTCCGTGCGTACGCGTCGCGGCGCTTGGCGGTGTCCACCTTGGCGGGGTCGCGGCCGGGGTTGCCGTACATCGCCCGGAGCTGCAGCCGCGTGGGCATCTGGCCGCCGAGCTTGCGCTTCGCGATCGCGATCGTCCCGCGCACTTGGCCGATATGCGCGAGCGTCGAGGCCCGGGGGCTGCGCCACACCGCGACGGGGTCGCAATACATGTCCTCCGACACGGCCCCGGATTTCTTCGCGAAGACCGTCGTAAGCGGCCACAACTGGCCGTAGTAACCGCCCGACCCTGGCGCCGTCGACTTGTTGACGGCGGCGCACGGCCAGCGTCCCTGATTCACGAGGCGTTGGTAGCCTTTCCACGCCGCCGCGCGCTCGTTTAGGTGCATCTTGGACGTGCTCGACGGCTTGCCGTTCTGCGCGGTGATGTGCCAGCCGCTCTCGCCGAGCGCGACCCAGCGGCCCCACTGCCGCCAACCGTCCGGCATGCCGAGCTGGTCCCAAGCTTGATCGACGCCGTCGGCTCCAGGCGGCACGAGGATCGGTTCCGTGTCGTCAGCCTGCACGGCTACGACTGCGGCGATCGTGAGAACCGCCGGCACCGCAACCCAGACCCATGACGGAATCGCCATTGCTACGCAACCGGCGGTTGAAAGTCGATCGTGTCGATGTCCATGTAACTCGCGATGCGCTCGGCGAAGTTGACGAACCACTGCGCGAGCGGTTCGGGCCATTGGTCGGGGGGCACGTCGGCGCACAGCGGCGCCTCCTCAAACAGCACGCGCAGCGCCAACTCCTCGGCGGTCGTGAAGCCTTCGTAGGTCACGAGGTAGTCGAGGAACCCATAGACGCTGTTCTCGCCGACGGCCATCGCGGGGTCGGAATACATGAGCGTGTCGACTAGAGTCCCGGCCTCCACCGCGTTGAGAATGAACACGCCCTCCCCGGAGGACGCGGGCTCAAACAGTTTTCCCTCTGCGATGTAGAGGCAGTCCGGCGAGACGTAAAAGTGATTCAGATTCGTGTCGAACCAGTCGGGCAACTCGCCGTCGCCCCACTCCGCGCTCCCGGTGACCATGAAGGGGTCGGGCTTCGGGGGAAGCTTGCCGCCGCCTGGCGTCGGTGTTGGCTTCGGAGTCCCACCGTTGCCCGGCTTCTTGCCGCCGCCGGGTTTCTTGCCGCCGCCGGGCTTCTTGCCGCCGCCGGGCAGCTCGCCGGTCCCGGTTGACTTGCTGCTGCCCGCGAGCGCGATCACAACGGCGATGAGGATTAGAAACGTGCCCATGCTTTCTTACTCCTTGGTTGACGCGGGCGAGCCGAACACCCACCACAAAACGCCGATGAGAACGGCGCCGCCGATGACCCACGGCGCCGCGCCGAACTCGGGGAAGCTGATAACTCCCTTGCCGGGGTCGAGTAGCTCGCCGAGGATCCGATCCTTGCGCTCTTTGGACCACGCCTGCGCGATGCCAAACTGGTTGGCGAGCGAGTAGGGCGTGCCGATGTCCGGCGGGTGACGTAGCGCCGTGTCAAAGCCCGGCGGATAGCCGCCCTCGACGAGCGGGATCTCCGTCCCGGTCTTGCCGCCGTACCAGCCGAGGAAGATCGGCGCGGTCACGTTCCAAAGCGTTTTTGTGCGGTCGTACTGGTCCGACTCCGGGACGGACCCCACGGCCATCGAGTACTCGTTCAGGCGCACGCGCCAGCGTTGCAGGTCGCGGCACAGCGAGCCCTCGCCAGGCGCGACGGCTTCCAACTCCTCGCACTGCGTCACGTTGTGTTTCCGAAACGCCTTCTGCTGCTCGGCCTCGAGCTGCTCGGTAAAGTCGTTTAGAAAGTTCATCAGATCGAGGAAGTGGATCGGCGTGACGAAGTTGGGGACCGCCCCGATCCACGCCTTGCTGTACTGCGGCACGACGGTTGAGCCGACGTCGTACTTCTGCCCCTTGATCGGCTCGCGCGTTGGAAGCGGGCTGTACGTCAGCCCCTCTCCCATCAGAAAGTTTTTCCACGCGCCGACGGTCTGCTTGACCCACGGCCGCGGCTCCACCCAACTGGAATCAAACCATTCGACGTATTCAGCCACTGGGGATCGCCTCCTGCCATGGGGCGCAGCCCCAGCTACCAACGCCGGCGTCGGTAAGGTCGGTTATGCCGAGCGCCCAGATCTTGGGCGGCGGTTGCATCTTGGATGAGCCATCGGGCCACGCACCGCCGGGGCGGAAGTCGGTCCCGCCGCTCGCCCACAAGATTTCGTAGTCGAAGTCCGTCAACCAGAGCAACTCAAACCCGCGATAGGCTCCGTTGACGGGCGACGTGCTGCAGCTCGCCGAGTCTCCGGGCGCGCACATTCGGATGTTTCTGATCGGCGCCTCGCCGCCGCGAATCAGGTTCGCGTTCGGGGCGCTGTTGGGCATCATTCGGATCGCGCGCCCCTGCTGCCCGGCGAGCGACTGCGCCCCGAATGCGTACGTCGCATAAAGGGCATCGTTCCACGGCGTGCACGCGATCAACTGCGTCACCGGCTTGCGTGCATTTTGGTAGCCGTCGCGATTGCCGGCCCATTCGTTGGCGTCGCTGTCGCTGAGTCCGCCGACGTTCTTCGCCGCGAGGAACAGCGCCGAGCGAGCGAGCCGCGTCGCCACGCCCTTGTGGCCCGTGAAGTTGTCGCCCACGCCGCCGCGCACTTGATAGAAAGTGCCCGGCGTCGGGTACGACTTGATCCAGTCGTCGATCTGGCCAGGCGTCGGGCCGCCCGGGTCGCCGGGCTTCTTGGGGACCTCGACGCCGGGGAAGATCGGATCGAGCTTCGGAGGCTTCACGCCGCCGGGCTCGTCGAGGTCGCCCGTCGCAACCACCACCTGGATCGGCCCGATGTCGTCGAGGTCGTCCGGGTCGTAGTCGCCGCCCGGGCCCGGGTCCGGCTTGTCGTCTCCGACTTGGCCGCCCCCGGCCCCCTTGGACCCGAGCCCGAACAGCAAGACGGCCGCCGCCGCGAACCAAACCCAGATTCCGTCGTCGTCCTTCTTCGCCATCTAGACCGCCCTCCGCATCTGCGCGAGGACCGTGGGATCCCAGATCCCTCGCGGGGTTTTGACCACGACGTGCCACGTTGCCCCACGGCGCAGCGTGAGCAACCACGCCGGCTGCTGGCGCGCCCGGAGCCATCCGAACTGGGCCGCGGCTATCGAGCCGCAGGCGCCCTCTCCGGCCTGCAGGAGCTGGGCGGCGTCCAGCAGCGTCAGCTCGGCAGCGGGAGACTCGTCCACATAGCGCACGCGGGCCCCCTCCGGGCTCGGCGCGCCGGGGTTGTCGGTGTACCAGAGCGTGTCGTGCGCGCCGAGGCCCGCCACGATGCCCTCGACGAACGGCGCCGACAACCCGACAAGCTCGGCGCAAACCCTCACGGCGTCACGTCCCAGAGGTAGGTGATCCGCGGCGTGCCTGCGATCGTCGGGCATCGCAAGTGCGTGAAGTTGGGCAGCGGACCAAGGTCGACCACGCCGCCGAGCGAGCGGCGGAGCAGACCCGCGTTGAAGTTGGGCCCCGGACCCTGGAACATCGAAAAGTCGATCGCGGCGGCGCCGTCGGACGTGATGAGTACTCGGCGCGCCGATCGGGGGCGGACGGTAAAGGTCGGGTTGTTGGCGCTCGCCGTAAACTGTTCGGTCAGCGTCGCGGCGTAGTTGCTCTGCGTCTGCGCGCGGCAGATCTTGAGCTGCAGCCACACGCTCCACACGAGCGAACCGCCATCGGCCTGCAATGTCTGGCCGTCGCGCGGGTCAACCAGCCACGTGTCCGGGGTGAGCACGTCCACGCACGCGTGGCGGCTTGGGAGGTCGATCCGTCGATCGGAATCCATGGTGACCGGCGCGCTCCACTGCGTCGACATAACGCGGAGCTTCACCGGCGCGGCGCACGTGAGCGTCGCCGGGTTGCGGCTCGGCGGAGGGTTGGCGGCCATGCTCTCCGGCCCACCGTCGGCGACCGTAGCCGTTGCGCGGATCCATCCCTCGACGATCGTCACGATGTCGGTGGGCTGCGCCTCCGGTTGAGCACACGCGACGGGCTGCGGCCCGGGCGACATGTCCGCCGGCTCAACGCCGGGCGGGCCGCCCTCGTTGTGCGCGATCATGTCGATGTCGGCGAGCGTGAGCGACTCGCCGATGGCCTGCACGCCGAACAACCGCACCGTGCACGCAGCGGGATCCGGCGACCTTAGCGACATTTGCAGACCATCGACTTTCTAGGGTTTCGGTGCGCCTAGCAGGCGCACGTTCCGCGGTGACAGAACCCGCGGGCGATGACTTGCGCGATGATGGATCCCGCGGCGTTCAGGTTGGTGATTGCAACGGAGAGCTGCTCGCCGTTGTTGGTCCGGCCGAAGTCCGCGCGAAGCGGTCGACCGTTACAGCAGTTGTCGTTCGGCTCAAACACGTCCGAAAACACGTCGATGGTTCGACAGTCGCCGGGACAGTCGCCCACGGAAAACTGGCCGACGCCGACGCGCTGCTGGCTCTGAGGGTTGAGCGCATCGACGGCCAACACGAACACGTAGAACATCGCGAACTTGCCCATCGTGGGCTGCACGTTGATCGTGGTCGATGCCAGACCGGCGATCGTCGCTTCGCCCACGACCAAGGTCATATTGCGAGCGTCTGCTTTCTCGTCCATGTAGGGCTGGCTCGCCGGGGTGTATGCCGCCCCGTCGCTGCCCATCGGGTACGACTTCAGCCCGTACGCGCCGTTGCCCCCCTCGCCGACTCTCGGCACGCAGTTGGCAGCGCGTGCGCTGCTCCCCGGTGGAAAAGTCGAGATACCGCCGCAACTGCAGCTCCCCCCCGGGCTTCCACAACCCGCGCCCCCACAGCCGGCGATCGCCGCCCGCTGTTGGAAGTTTTGCGACACTTTCGCCGCTGCTCCTGCAAGACCTTGCATAGTCTTCCGTCCTTCTGCCGGTTCCCCGGCGGTTGATTCGAGGAAATCGTGGCGCCCAGCTCGGCGCCGTGGACGGCGCTACTTGTTGCCGCCCTTGAACTTGCCCGCGGCCTGGACCGCGAAGTCCCCGATCCGGTCGACCATGCCGACGCCGAGGCCGAGGCCGAGGCCGAGCTTAAGCCCGTCGTCCTTCATGATCCCGCGCCAGATGAGGTAGAGGCCGCCGCCGATCTCCGCCATGGGGGCCATGCCCGCGAGGCTGGGGACCATCGTCGTCAGCACGCGCGTCGCCACGCGAGCGCCCGCAAACCCGCCGATAAGGCGCATGTTTTCTTCACGCGCCGACGCCTTCTTTTTCATCGCGGTGTTCGACGCGACTGCGGCTTCGCCCTGCTTCTTGGTGATCGTTCCGTTTGGCATTCGAGTTTTTCTTCCGTGGTGCGCCTCCGCGGAAGTGGGACGGCGCGTAGTTGCTGGGACGATCGATCCATATTCTGCGCGTGTTGTGTAGTGGCCCAAGATCTCTTACGTTCGGTGAACATGGCTCTGCGAATGGTAGTCACCGCCTCCGAACGCGAAAGCGACGACCACAAGCGCGGATTGGGGGAAGCATTTTCGCAGTACCTTGGAAAACTCCGCGGGGTCCACGTCGAAAAAACTCGCAGTGGACAGAAAAACATCAAGCTGCTCCGCGAGTACGAGTTCAACCAGGACGAGGAGGCCGCGGCCACGCAACAAGTCGCCGAGCTTGTCGAAGCGGTGATGGGGTTGATCACTGACGACTGCGAAGGGGCCGGCCGGAAACAGAAATATTTTGTGGTGCTGCTCGGCGAAGCGCTCGCGGCGAAGCAACCGGAGCTGACCCGGATCCCGATCATCATGGACCCGGAGGACGCGCCCGCGCCGACGCGAGAGTCCGAGTTGATCCACGGCCTTACTCTGTTCAAGGACTTCGCCGCGAACGTGATGAAGGAATATCTCGCGCTCGCAAAGGCGGCGCCGAACATGGTCGCCGCCAACGCGGAGACAGCCGCCAAGCTCGGCATGGCGCTGGCAACCTCGACAGTCACGGCGCACGAATGGGAGTTCAAAAAGGCCGAGCTAGAGGCCAACGCGCGGATCGGCGTCGCCGAGGTCAACGCGCGGATCGTTCGGAGTGACCGAATGTGGACGACGTTCGATCACTTCTTCGAC
>SDBT01005543.1_pt1 | contig 21148 bp, 20 predicted proteins | sample 2277101 | NCBI WGS metagenome assembly SDBT01 (sample SAMN10404973, study PRJNA504765) | marine sediment metagenome | isolation source: marine sediment core GS10_PC15, 103 cmbsf | place: Arctic Ocean: Southern Knipovich Ridge | collected 2010
CGCTAGGCCGCGCCGAAACAAGGAAACGGAGGAATATCAACAATGATCGGAATCAATCCAAGCGGCGCGTCCATCACGTCCGCATCGAGCGCGAACGCTGGCCTAGGCCGAGCCACTCTCGACTTGATGATGGCGGCTGTGACCGACCCCGCCCGCGAAGAGAAGCGCACGGCGCACTATAACTTCGCCATCAAAGACCTCAAGCTGCCGCACGGCCTTGCCATGCTGCACGCCAATCATCAGGTGTCGCCCTATTCGGCCCTGAAGTATCACGGCACACCGTTGCCGCTCGATGCCGAGCGTTTGCTCGAAACCGAGATCATCCAGGTTGCGCTTCGTACGCGTAACGCTGTCAACGACTTGCTGAGTCGCGGACTTGTCCGCCCGCTGCCAAACATTGGTGTTTTCACCGATGTGTGGAAGCGCGAAACGAATCAGCAGCCTGCCCAGATCGGAATGAACCTGGCTGGCGGCCCGGAATACGACCGCCAAACGTTTGACACCCAGGGTGTCCCGATCCCCATCATCCAGAAGCGCTTCGAGTTTGAGAGTCGCGAACTGATGGCCGCCGCGAATAACGGTACCCAGCTCGACATCACTCACGCCGCTCGCGCCGCTCAGATGGTGGCGGAAGCCGAAGAGAACATGCTTATCAACGGCGAGACTCTCGCTTTCGGTGGGTTCAACATCTACGGCTACCGGACGCACCCCGATCGCTTGACGGACACCGGAGCCGACTTCGGCACCGTGGCCAACATCTTTGACACGTTCAACGATGCGATGGGGATCTTCCGCGCCAACAACCAGAACGGCCCGACTGTTTTCTATGTCTCGCCGAACCAGTTCACCGAGTGCCTGGTTGACCACAAGGCCAACGGCAACAACTCCGCTCTTGAGCGGTCGTTGGGCATTCCGAACATTTCCGACATCAAGTTCAACCAGTACGTGCCTGACGGTGAGCTGATTGGCGTCGTCATGAACCCGGCGTCGGTCGATTTGGCAATCGCTCAGAACATCACCACCGTTCCTTGGGAATCTGAAGGCGGCGCGCGTCAACACTGGCGTGTGTTCTCTTCGATGGTTCCCCGCATCAAGCCTGACGCAGAAGGACAGGTAGGAGTGATTCACGTCACCGGAGTGTAGAAATACACTCGTCGTTTTTCGAAGGGGCTGTCGGCATCTGCTGGCAGCCCCAAAAGTTCAAGAAACAAAAGGGAGAAAAAGAAAGACTCATGAAGAAAAAGATGACAATTCCGACACACGTGCTTACCAGGGGCTCAGGCCACCACTGCAAGTGGCCAGACGACAGGTCCCAAGGGCGCTTACGCGTACGCAAGGGCGAAGCGTTCGAGGCGACGCCGGAAGAATTGAAAGCGTTTAAGGACAAGTTCATGCCAATCGCGGCCTACGCCGCCGGGCTGGACGAAGCCGTGACCGTTATCCCGATCGCGCTCAGCCTGGTAGGCGGCCCCGACGTCGCACAGTCGAAGCCGTCAGACTACGTCAACATAGCTGATCTGAACCGCAGGGTCATGGGCCCAGTGGCACAGAATCGACTTGAGAATCGTATCGAGGAACTCGAAGCCGAGAACGCTGCTGTAAAGCAGGTCGGCGAGGCTGCGCTCAAGGCCCTCGAAGAGTCCAAGCGGTCGGCCAACACGGAGGACCGCAAAGTGGTCGCCCCTGGCGACAATTTGGCGGGGCCGTCCACAGGAGCGAAGAACGGCTAGGTAGACATGGCAGCTCGCGTCACAGCAGCAGAGGTTGAGGAGATCTGGAAACCGCCGATCAACATGCAGACTCCAGAACTCGAACGGGTTATCGACGAGACCAGCGCTTGGCTGGACTCGCTGAGCGTCCCTCTGTCCGCAGCCCTGCTGAAGGCGGTCGAGCGCTACCTCGTTCCATTTTTCGCCAATGCCAACAAGCTGGTACCGTCATCTGCCAGCGTTGGCAGCGTCTCCCAGACCCGGACCGGCGGATTTTTCGCCGCCGGGTTGCTGGGTGATCCGTGGGGTCAGCGCGCCGTCACGCTCGACACCACCGGGACGCTGCTAGAGATTGCCAGGCAAGCTGCGAAGGCTGCCTCTGGCGAAGATGGCGGCTCTATCCCTACGTTCATGGGTATCTCGAACGCCGATCAAGACGCGCTCGCTTCGCGCACCGTGGTGGGTATCAATGGCTGAATACGCCAATAACGGCCTGTCAGTGCCGGTGTCGTTTGCGCGAGCCCTGGCCGAATGGAAGGGCGCGTCTTTCGCTGCCGTCATGCGTGACGTGAACCTGAATCTGACCGGTCGGATGATGAACCGGATCACAGGCAAGACGCTCACTAACGTGCAAAACGAGAGCGGCTTGATTTCGCGCGGGTTCAAGATTTCCACGAGCATGCCGAGCCTGATCGCCTGGATGCTGGGCTCTCGCAGAAAGGCCTACTTCGTCAAGCCGAAGAAACAAGGCGGAGTGCTCTCGTGGACCAAGAATGGTAAGAGGTTCTTCTCGCGTGGTCACATGATCCCCGCGTGGAAGTTCACGCCGATTCGGCCCGTATTCGACAACGCACTCGAACGAAACAAAGACTTGATGGAGACGATTTACACGAAGAGTATCTTCAAGCAACTGAACAATCTGTTCCCTGATGTGCGTGTGAGGTTCCAGCTCTAATGGCACTCGACAGCGCCAAAAGGGCAATCGACCAACTGAAAGCTCAGCTGACCGTGGCGAACGTGCCTACGTTGCCGGGCGATCTGACCGAGGTCCTGAACGGCGGCATGCCGCTAGGCGAGGCCGGTACGTTCATCACGAGCGCCCGCGAGGCGTACACGTACGCTGTGCATCTGGCAAACCACCCAACCGGCAGTATCCTGACGATCGACATCGGGGTGCAGGTCGGCATCGAGGCCCTCGACGGTGTGCAGGCCGACAATCCCGTCTCGGCGCTCTCGATGATCGCCGGGGCGTTACGCGAGAAAGTAGAGACGACGGACTGGGCGAACCTCGATCCGTTTATGACGGTTCAGATCCGCGACGTCGTGCCGATTTACGTCGAAGGCCCGGACGTCGGCGTGCTAGCTATTGTCCTCGTTTGCGAGGACTTCGAGACATAAACAAGGATGGAGGAATAACACGATGCCAGTTTCCAGTCGGTCCCTACGACACGTATTTTCGCTGCGCAAGCAGGCCAATATCGGCACCGAAGTCGCTGACGCTCACATCACACAGATGCGCGGCGATACCGACTTTGCGCCATTTACTATGGAGCGCCGGGCCGAAGTACACAACCAAGGTTTCTTCGGACAGCCCTCGCAGTTCGCCAGTTTTAACGAGATTCTTGGCAAGAGCTACTTGCTCAACTCTCGCCAGCGTCCCGCCAGCGACGTCGATTGCCTTTGGGCTCTCTCGTACGTCATGGGCGGACTCGCGTTCGCCGCATCCACGCCAGTAGTAGGTGCTGAGGAGCACACGATTACCTTCGTCGATCCCGAAGTGACGCCCGAGATGCATTACACCTCGATCGTCGAAAACTTCGGCGGGACGAAGCTCAAGTTTGAAGGCCTGTGGCTCGATCAAGTCCAGCTCTCAGGCACTTTCGGCGACTTTATCAAGGTCGGTTTCTCGGGCGGGGCACGCAACCTCGAAACAGCGACCACTGCGATTCCGACAGCTGTGACGGCTGGGCATCTGTACCAAATCAACCGCACGGTGATGAAGTTGAACACCGCCCCGACAGAGACCGTCATCGACGGCAAGTGGGTCGGCTTCGACCTTACGATCAACTCGAACCCCGACGTCAAGCTGCGCTCCGGCCAGCCTGTAGGCGAAGAGGAATTGATCCATCGCGTCGATCGCGGCGACCAGACCGTGACCGGCAACATCCAAGTCGAGTTCGAGACGGCGTTCTCGGATCTGTTCCGCAACGCGACGCAGGCCTATCTCGAAATCGAGATGATTTCGAAGGACATCATCACGGGAACCACGCCGTACAGCATGAAGCTGATCTTCCCCGAGGTCGTCTTTCAAGCTGAGTCGTTCTCCGAGGAAGGCCGAACGACCATCCTGCAGCTCGACATTGCCGAGCAGTCTGTTCTCGACTCCGCCACGGCAAACACGCCGATGGCCATCGAGATCATTACGGATATCGACAACACCGACATCCTGGTAGTGACCTCCTAGGTCAAACCCCCTTGCCTTAAAAGCCGCCCTTGACCGGGCGGCTTTTTTGCGTTATGCTAGATCTGTTTGTCATAGCACCGGTTCTGATTCGCCGGTGTCGCCCCGCCCCTGGAGCTAGACGGTTGTCCGCCGGTTTGGCCGGGAGCGGGGCCCCAACAAATGAAAATACCAAACAAGCCCCTCTTCGAAGAGCTGCAGCTATCCGGTAAGACCGGCAACTACTTCGAACAGTGGCGGATCGACGACCCCGACGGAAACGGCAAGCTCCCCAACATGGTCGCGCGCGCCATCGCGGGCGGATCGACAGACATGTTCTACATTCGAGGGCCGCGCCCCGACTGGCCACACACCGTATTCTGGTGCCCGGCAGCCAGGCTGATGGAAATCTGCCTGAAGATCCAGAAGCTCGCACCGACAGACGCGTTCTCGATCATGGAGGTGACGCAGCCCGGTGGATGCCGTGCCAACATGCAATACCGGCAGACGCACGACTACATGGACATGACCTTCGGCACGAGCAGCAGTCTGAGCCTGCGCGAGGACATCGCCGCAAACGAGAGCGTATCCTACAGCATGCTGAAAGCGAATCAGATCCTACGCGCGCACGTGCCGCCCGAAGACGTCGACATGCTCTTCGACCTGATGGCTGAATACCCTGGCGCGATCTTCGAGGTGAGCGCCTACTCACGACCCTGCGGCGTCATGGATCGCAAGACGATCGTTTGGGAAATCCGGCACTATTGAAGCTGTGCTATCATGCCTGTGTGACACAGAGCACGACATCGGGACATTGCGGGGTCGACTGGAGTTGGTCCCAGCCTGGCCTCATAAGCCATGTAACGCGGGTTCGAATCCCGCCCCCGCGACCAACACTCTAACCCAGTCACGCGCGCGTAGCTCAGTCTGACAGAGCACCGGGCTTGAGGTCCGGAGGTCGGCGGTTTAAATCCTCCCGTGCGCTCCACACTCTCAGGGTGTAGCTCAGTCTGGCCAGAGTTCTCGCTTCGGACGCGAGATGCCGTTGGTTCGAATCCAACCACCCTGACCATTCCCTTTTGTGGTAGTATGTCCGTAGCAATAGCACTTGCATTAGCAAGAACACAAAAGGGAGAACAAGAAACACGATGGCTTTGAATCTCACACGCGCCGACTTCACGATCGGCGTCAGCGGAAACGCTTACACGCTCGCACAGCCAAGCCTGCGCGACATCCGCAAATACTACGAAAATCAGCGCGCCCAGATGAAAATGGAAGGCGACCGCATCAAGCACGAGATGGCCGACAACAGTGACGATCTTGAGCTGGTTTCAGGCAACCTGATTGCAGTCGTCACGCAGCAGACCGGCCTCAAGTATGACGAAGACTTGACTGAAATCAAGATGGCGATGCGCGCGCCGAGCGCGAAGAAACTGGTACATGCTATCGCCTCAGAGATGCTCTTCGTTGAATGCTTCGACGAAGACAGCGAGGAAGCCGAAGAGCCCAAGTTACTATCGTTCCGTAGCCTGTTCACGACGAAACCGATCGTCGTCAGCGCCGTGACGTGGGACCTCGAATCAGGCCAGGAAGTCGAGACGAACATCGTCGTCGACATGGATGAGCCCAACAAGGTACAGGCCGCTGAGTACGAGCGGGCCCGTCCGTTGACGCAGAAAAAGAAGCGTAAGTCGTCGCTTGAACAAGAGCAAAACGTCCCGGTCATCGAACGGCTATTCAAAGCCCGTGTGACCGCGATTCGGAACGCCGTCTTCGGCCCTGACGCCAGGGAATGCACGAACGACTGCAAGGCCGACTGGTTTGATCTGGTGCCCTACAACATCATCACTTCGGTCATGGCGCACGACGCCACACTGGCCGAAGTGGGAAACGGATAATCGCTGAAGAGTACCGGCCCGCCTTTTCAGCGATCCTAGCACTGCAGTCGGGCTGCAAAGACCAGGACCAATGGTCCGAAATGCACGAATCCCTGGGCGACCGTGAGGCGCTCAGGGAGTTCCGTGAGGACAATCCCGAGCTAAAACACTGTGAGCTAATACAGGTCGACTGTAGAGCTTGCGAGATGTGCCCCAAAAACCCCGTTGTCTCTATCGATCGTGACGATGCGGTCGACATCGCAGACGACTGGTTACAGCATGCGTTGTACGCTTCCGAGGAGCTTCAAATGCTCGAAATGGGGTTCAAGGTGGACCCGTCAGCCAAGAAAAGGCTTGAGCTAAAGCTACTGCTTTCAACGCAACACGCTATACATATGAAGCAGGAAGCTGATAGAATTAGCACATCTAAGGGCACTGATCTGGACGCCGGAGAGCGCGAAGAGCAGGTGCGCCTAGCTGATCGCCGTGCCAAATTTTACGATAAAAGTTGAGGTTGACGACCGTGGAGCGATTCGGAAGATTCGCAATATCGACGGTGCGTTCGGCAAGCTCCGCCGCACAAGCAAAAGCACAGGCCAAGCAGTAGGCCGCAACCTCGCCAACGGATTTGGCCTCGGCGCGGCCAAGCTCCGCGAGCTAGGCGGCCAGATGCAACAGTTTGGCGGGCAAGCTGTCCGCGTCGGGGTCGTCGCCGCTGCGGCCTTGGCCGGTGTGGTCGCGATTGCCGTCTCGCAGGAGCAAGCCTTCGCGGGCGTGCGCAAGACTGTCGAGGCGACCGAGGTTCAGTTCCGGTCCCTGCGATCCGAGCTGCGCACTCTTTCTGAAACGATCCCGACGTCGTTCAGCGCGTTGTCTAATATCGCCGAAGCTGGCGGGCAGCTAGGGGTCCTACAGAAAGATCTGGCCCTGTTCACCGAAACCATCGCCCGACTAGGGGAATCAACCAACTTGATCGGCGACGAAGGCGCGAAGGCGCTAGCTCGGTTCGCCAACATTACGGGGACGCTGATCAGCGACGTCGACCGGCTGGGCGCTGTGTTCGTCGCCCTGGGCAACACCACAGCCACCACAGAGCAAGAGATCGCCACAATGGCCTTGCGTCTAGGCGCGGCTGGCACCGTGGCCGGTATCAGCGCCCAAGAGGTCCTCGGGCTGAGCGCGGCCCTCTCAGCTGCCGGTGTGCGCGCCGAAGCGGGCGGCACTGCGTTCGGCAAGCTGCTCATCAACATCACCAACGCAGTGCAGACAGGCGGCGCACAGTTGGAAAACTTCGCTGCCGTGGCCGGTCAATCCGCTACGGACTTCGCCGAGGCGTTCGGGAAGGACGGCGCTGGAGCCCTGACGTCATTCCTCGAAGGCCTCAAGGCCGTCCAGGATTCAGGCGGCAACGTTTTCCAGATCCTCGAAAAAATGGGCCTGTCCGAGATCCGGCTGCGAAACGCCATCCTGGCCACGACTCAGTCCCTCGACGTCTTTCGTGGCGCGCTCGACACGTCACGCGTAGCATTCGATGCCAACGCAGCACTGATCGAGGAATCCAACAAACGATTCGCCACGATGGGCTCACAGCTGAGGGTCGTCGGCAACGCAGTGCTGAACCTGGCCGCCGACCTCGGAGTGGCGCTCTTCCCGATCGTCAAGTCCACCGCCGACGTGTTGAGAGATTTCGCTCTCAGCGCCCGCGCGGCGACGTCCGACACGAACAGCTTTGCAAATAAACTTTTTCAATTTGGGGCTGCTGCGGGCGTGGCAGCTGGCGCTATCGGATTCTTGGCGATAACGGTTGGTGCCCTGTTCGTGCTGCTAGGAGGACCCGTGGTCGCCGCTATCGCAGCAGTGACGTTCACACTGGCTGGGCTAATCGGCGCAGCGTTCGCGTTTCGGTCTGACCTTCACGCCGCGTTCCTCGGTATCCCCGTCCTAGCGGGACAGGCTGCAGACAGCCTGAGCGCCCTGGGCCTGGGGTTTGACAATGCGGGAAAAAGCGCCAGGGAATTCTTCGAGGCGAGCACGCTATTCGGAGTTCCACTGACGGAGATCTTCGGGCAAGTGGAGGAATCTGCTGAGGGTGTGACGGAAAAAGTTGGCTTGATGGATGAGGCGTTTGAAGGATTCAAGCTGGCGCTGACCAGGTCGGTTCCGGGACTGGAACAATTAATTGGCTTGTTCGCATTGTTGCGGGCCGAGGGTCAAGAAATCATCGCCGCCCAGACTTTCCAAACCGCATCAGCCAAGAACCTCGCAAAAGAGACGGACAATTTGGCCGCCAAGGGCTTGCGCCTCGCCAAGTCGCAGGAAGTCGCCCGAGAGACCGCTCAGCGCCTAGGACTTATCACCGACGCCGTCAGCAAAATTATGGGCAAGTTCGCCCCGAAAATCACGGACGTGACGGGGAAAACCAAGGAACTCACAGACGGGCTGAACGGGCTCACCGTTGCGCAGGTCGTCGCGGCGCAAGGCGTCGAGACTCTGTTTAATTTGCAGTTCAAAGCTGAAGATGCGACGCGAGCCCTGTCTGAGTCAGTGAAAGAAATCAAGGCTCCGATCATCGCCATGGGCGCTTCATTTGGCATAGCCGCAAGCGCCGCAGAGGGGTGGGCAGCCAGGACGCAGGGCGCTGCGACCATGGCCGGTGACTCTATTGCGGACGCCGGTAAGCGGATCGGTCGCATCAATGAGGCTTTCAAGTCCCTGACCACCAAGAGCAGCGCGGAGCTGCGGAACCTGGCCAACGTAGCCCAGGAAAACTTCGACCTGATCACGGCGACGGGGCTAGCCAACATCGGCCAACTGCTTGACGCTGAGAAGCTCGCGCTCGAAGCCAAGGCTGAGCTGTTCCGTGCGAACGGAGTGACGCTGAACAAAGACGAGCAGAAACGGCTAGACGAGCTGCTCGAACTGGAGCGCACGAACCGTGAAGAATCGATCGGCATTTTCGAAGACTGGGCGTCAGGCGTCGAGTCGGTCGTCGAGAGTTTGGGCGCGGACTTGTTCCGGGGCCTATTCTCCGGCGGTTTCGACAACGAAGCCATTCAGCGCAAGCTGCGCACCCTAGTCGACAGTTTCCGCGACGCATTCGTGTCGCCTGTGACGAAGCTGTTCTCTGGGCTTGTCACTGGGCTCAGCAGGGTGATGGATAACTTGCTGAGCGGTCAAGGCACCGGCGGTATCCTCAGCAACTTGCTAGGCGGCGGCGGTAGCATCGGCATCGGCGGCGGCGTCGCCTCTAACCCGCTTGGCGTTGGCATCAGTCGCTTGCTGGGCGTTGGCGGCAGTGTAGCCGCTAGCGGGTTCGCTGCCGCTAGCGCTGGCGGCGCTGCTGCTTTAAGTGCCGGTACGTTCGCCGGACCTGGTATCGGCATCGTGGGTGCAAACGCCGGAGCAGCCGCAGGCGGCACTGGACTAGGTAGCCTGGCCGGTAGCCTGATTCCGTTTCTCACGAACCCGATCGGTATTGCGATCCTCGGCGGCATCGGCGCGGCGCTTGGAGCCTACGCGATCTTCACGACGTCGACCCTAAACAAGTTCCGCGACGAGTTCGCTCGCGACTTCGGCGGCGTGAACCTCACGAAGGACTTCGTCGGCGACCTGCTCGGCTCGCTCGACATCTCGAAGAGCCAGCTCGAACCGATCCGGAAAGACATCGCTAGCGCGCCGGTCACGCTTGTGGCTGCCCTGGAAGAAGCCCGACGCCAAGGCAAGGAAGAGGCGTTTCTGACCAGCCTCGAAAGCGTGACGAACATCTTCGGCGAGGGCAACCTGCGAGGCGGCCTGGAGTTCGGCATCGCGACGGGCGATTTCACCGCATTAAATGCGGAGTTTGTGCGGCTATTCGAGAACAGCACCGCGCTGACTCAGACGTTCGGCGAGGAGCTGACGCCGCTGTTGATCGACATGGCGGAGCACGGCGTCGTGCCGCTGACGGAAAAGATTCGAGAACTGGAGGCAGCCGGGTTGTCACAGACAGACGTCTTCCGCGAACTCGGCGCAGAGATCGTCCTACAGATCACCGAGGCCCAGCGCCTGAACGTCACGCTTGACCCGCTCATCACGCAGTTCGGTGAGCTGGTGACCCAGACCGAAGGGCTGACGGTCTCGCAGCGATTCCTACTGCTGTCGTTCATTGACCTGCAGAACGCTCCGGCGGCTGTAGGTGATGCACTCAAACTCCTAGTTGAAGACATCCAGTTCCTGCAGAGCGTCGGCGCGGATTCCGATCAGATCTTCTTGCTGATGGGCGAACAGCTGCAACAGGCCGCCGACGCCGCCAAGTCGCTCGGTATCGAGCTGCCGCCGCTGGTCGCCGAGATCCTGGCCGTCGGCAACAGCGTGACGAGCCTTGTCGGTCCGTTCCAGATCTTCCTGGACGAACTCGACGAGCTGCGAGCCCGGCCCGGCGAGATCGCCGCCGAGTTCGAGCTGCTCATCGGCGCGGCTGACGTACTGCGCGAGAGTGGCGCGACGAACGCCGAAATATTCGAGGTCCTGAACGAACGCCTGTTCGAGGCTGTCGAGGCTGCTGAAGCCTTAGGTATTGAAGTGCCTCAGGCCGCCCGTGAGCTGCTGGCTCTGGGCGACGCCGCCGGGGACGCCGCCGACGATGTCGACGACCTTACCGAGGCGATGGAGGCGTTCAACGCCGGTATCGACGACTTCACTACCGGCTTCGAGAAGTCGATTCTGGACGCAAGCAACGTCACAGGTCAATTCACGGCAGCCGTCAATCGCATGATCGGCAACGGCATCGACCAATTCGAGGCGATGCGCAGGGCTGGCGAGTTCTTCGGCAAGGAACTTGTCGACGTCTTCAACAACCTCGTGTTCTTCGGCGAGGAAATCCCGCCGATGTTGCAGAACCTGATCACGCTGCTGACTGAGCTGGGCCTGGCCCACGTCAACGATCAGGGCTTCCTGGTCATGGCCAAGGCCGCCAATGAGGCCGCTGACGCCGCAGAGCGGGCCGGTGACGCTGTCGAGCGCGCTGGGCGACGTCTGCCGTCCAGGTCCCGAGCGGCTGGCCTGGAGGCCCTAGGCAGCGCCGTAGAGACGGAAGAGGAGCGCGCCGCCTTCGAGATCTTGCACAACCGCGTGAAAGAGTTGGAGCTGAACAACCCGAACTCGCTTCTGGGCGACGACCCGTTTGCACGGCAACTCCGTGGCGGCCTGACGCAGCGCGACATCACCACGATTCAGGCGGGGCGCTTGCCTGACATCAACGGCGGCAACGTCGCGCGTTTCGGCGCTGCCTCCGAGACTATCTCTCTGATGAGTGAGTCGATCGAGGACGCCGAAGTGGCGATCGAAAACGTGACCGTCGCGGCTACGACCATGACGGCGTCGGCCCAGGCCGCCGCTGACGCGCTTGGCATCGAGGCGCTGGCTCACGATTCCGTCACGATCGCCAGCGTGGCCACGGCAACCGCCATGCAGGGCTTCGGCACTTCGATCGTAAACCTGGGTTCCGTACTGACAACCGCAGCCGGAACCGTCGCGAACGCCGCGAACCTCGCTGCCGCTTCCGTGCGGAACCTCCCGGCTCGCGCACGAGGCGGGTCCGGCGGCGTTGTCATCCCCACCGCCGGTGTGAGCGCCGAGCCCAGCGTCACGAATTCGCCCACGATCAACGTGTCAATCAACGGCGGCGAGAACATGGACTCGAAGCAGCTGGCGCAAACCGTCGCCAAGACCGTAGCCGAAGAATTCCAACTGCAGGGTAAGCGGATGGTCCGCAACGAAGTCACGCCCGCACTGACCACGGCGATGCGGCGCAACACCGGAGGATTTGCCACCGAGATCAAGGATCAAGCTCGACAGGCTAACGTATAACCATGGGCGTACTACTCTACATGTTCGAGGACGAGAACGAAATCGCGCTGAAGAAAGACTCGCTGACGATTTCGGCGGGTTCGTCCTCATCGCCGCTGGTCGCGGCCCATCTAACTCAGCTCCCTGTGGCGCTGCCGTGGCGCAGCTCCAACACGGCGGGGATTCGGACTATCGATATCGACTTCGGCACTGCTGTCAGTGTCGACTTCTGCCTGCTGGCCGGGCACAACCTGACCGGCGGCGGCGGCACTTTTACGGTTGCTGGCGGCTCTAGTTCGGCACCAAGTTCGGTCGTTTTTGACCTGAATTCCAACATCAATCACAGCTCGTCTGTCTACGGATACCTGACCGGCGGAGCGGTCTCGCATCGATACTGGCGAATCCTGGAAAACAACGTCCCAAAGGACGACCAATTCTTCGAACTCGGCTACATCGCGTTGGGTGTGGCCACCAAACTCGGCATAGGATACGAACCAGCATGGACAGAAGACGTAGTCAAAGAGAATCGCATGGCCGTGACAGACGGCGGGGCCATTCTCGTGGGCGAACTCGTGCGAGACTTCTCGGAGTTCAGCTTCAGGTTCGGCGCACTGAATACATCGGAGCGCCCGACGTTTCAGAATTGGGTGCGCAAGATGCAAGGGAGTCGGAAGCCCCTGGCCTTGGTGCCAAACTCAACGGACACACTTTGCATGTTCGGCAGAGCGAGCAGCCCGCGCATGAGCCTGGTTCACGAGCGCCTGGCAACGGCGTCTAACCAGGAGATCAAGTTCTCCGAGGACCCGAGGGGCGTGAGGATTAGCGTCGCGTAGTATGATGGAGGTTGTATGGCTGTTGCACTAGGACTTATCGAAGGATTCGAGGCGTACGCTGACGCCGCGCACTTGTTCGCGATGGCTCACGTCGTCGGCGGGAACGTTGGCGGCGGTGTCAGCTTCACTATGGGCCAAACCGGCAGAATCGAGGGATTCTCAGCTCTCGGGCCGTCGACTGAAGAGAAAGAGGTTATCTACGCCGCAGACGCTCACGGCGGCACGGTCGCCGACACGTACATGATCTCAGTCGGAATCAAGCCGACGCTGGCCGGTACGCGTCGATTCTTTTCGTTCATGGACGATAACGACGTGCGACACGTCAACATCGAGGTCACGACAGCCGGTGCGATCGTCGCCAGGAACGGCGACGGCACATCATTGGGGTCGACAGCCGTCGGCCTGCTTCGGGCGGGCATCTGGAGCACCGTCGAGATCAAGGTTGTCGTACACGACACGCTGGGGAAGGTAGAGGTCAAGATCGATACCACACAGGTGCTCAACCTCACCACAGAAGATACGCGCAACGGCGGCGTGGCCGAAGTGGCGCGTGTCGCCTTCAGTCCAGAGGGGAACATCGACGACGTCGTAGGATTCACGGCTGCCACAGCTGACGCCTTGCCAGGCGCTCACCGAGTAGCTCCGCTGCTGCCTGCCAGTGATTCAGCTGTTGCGTTTACTCGCAGCGCTGGCGCGGTGAATGCTGAGCTGCTCGATGAGACTCCGCCGGACGACGACGTCACTTTCGTTGAATCAGCGACGCCGACCGATGTGGACCGTCTGGTGCTGAGCAATTACAGCGGCTCCGGCACCGTAGCGGGAGTGCGCAAAATGATCTACGCCAGGGTCACCGACATCGGCGTTCGTAAGCTGCAGTTCTCCGAGTTGGATGGCGCGACGAATCGAGACGGGGCGACGTTCCAGCTATTCACCGGGTTTCAGTGGTTCGATGAGGTCGACATCGCGAAGCCGACCGGCGGAGCATACACTCAGGCGGCCATCAACTCGATGCGCTGGGGCTACCGACTGGACACCTAGATGGCGAACGTACTCTACGAGAAAGGGAAGGCGTCGACCATGCGTCAGTTGGTCGATTGGGTAGGCGACGACATCCGCTGCGTGCTGGTAAAAACCAGCTACTCGTTTTCTCAGACTCACGAGTTTCTGGACGACATCACCGTCGGAAACGAGGTCGTTCGATCGCTCGCGATGACCGGCAAAACCGTCTCGAATGATGGTATCTTTGACGCCGCTGACGTGACGTTCACAAGCGTGCCGACGCCGCACACGGTCGGCAGCGTCGTGATCTTCTCGAATGAAGGCGGGGCGGATTCGGCCCGGCGGCTGCTAGTGTTTCTCGACACGATTGCGGGCATGCCGTTCGTGACGAGCGGCGATGATGTTCAGGTCGTCTGGGACGAACTGACCAACAAGATTTTCAAGATGTAAAGGAACAAGGAACTATGTCACTTCAAAAAGCAGGCGGAACGAACATCGACAATACGGTACTCCCGGCGGCGGCCGCCAACCTGGTCGACCATCTCGAAACCCATCTAGTTACGGCTGGCTGGACGATCATCAGCGGCGGCGGAAGCGACGCTATCAAGTTTGAGTCTGCGGCCCAAGCTGACGGATTCAAGATTCGCATCGTCACCAGCGTCAGCGGCGCGGATATGACGCTTCAAATGACCAACGTAGGCGAGACGGCAAACGGCACAGTGGCCGGGATTCATCTGAACGTAGATGGTGTGAGTACCTGGGTGCTGATGGCCAACAAGTTCGGGTTTGTTCTCTTCGAAGACACGGCAATCGGGGCTACTGGCGAGAAATGGTGCATGTGCGGAACGATGTTTCTTGAGAGCTTCTTGACGCCCACCATCACCGAGGTTGGATTCCTGATGGGCGATCACCGCTCATCGACCAGTAACACTCTGAATAATTCATTTCGGACCCACAGTGAGCCGGTCGGCTTGCCCGCTGTAGGAAATTTCCTGTACAACGGCGTCATGATCAACGTTGACAACGTTTCGAGCAGCTTATTCGAGGAAGGCCACCCTAGCTTCTTCCTGCCTCAATTGCAGATGGTCAATAAGGGCACGTACAACGGTACGCCAACCCTGTTGATGCAATACGCTAGCGGTGAACACCTGATGTCGGACGCCATGCTTGCTTGGGGCGAGCCGAGCATGACGGCAAACTTCAAAAAGATTCGTGGGCAGCTGTTTGATGTCGTTATCTCGGCTGACCCGAACCTGAACCGGGGCGACGTCGTGACCATCGGAGTTGACACCTTCAGGGTCGTCAATGACAATTTTAACAACGCCTTTGAGATTGGCTGCTCTATTCTCTGGCTTCAGCCGTAGTACGGCCCTATGGCTCGTATCAATATCAAGCTGGCTTCGACGGCCCTTACGCCACTTGACGCGTCATCGACATACGACACTGGCGGAAGCAAGGGTGCGGGCGGCGCGGGTATTATCCATGCTCGCGTGGCTGCACCTGCAAACGAGTTCCAAGATTTCAAGATTGACGTCGGTTTTGGAACCAGCGGGCGGACGGCTGTCAGGAGTTCCAGCAATGCCCTTACGCCACTTGACGCGTCATCGACATACGACACTGGCGGAAGCAAGGGTGCGGGCGGCGCGGGTATTATCCATGCTCGCGTTGTCACCTTTGGCGTCAAGATCCTCAATCCAAGCGGCCCGCCGTCGGCAACCACTTTAAGTCCGCCCGCCATAGTCAACGCCCAACTATTCGGCAGTGCTTCCGTGGCATCCGGAGCGTCCCTCGGGAGCGCCCGACCTTCGACGTTCCTCACAGAGGTCGCGCTGCTGCCCACATCGAGCGGCGGCGGACGTGTGACACACCTGCACGAAGAGATCGCGTTCGCGCCTGACGCCTTCTTGGGGCGCGTGACGCACTATCACACGGAGGTCGCAGTCCAGCCACCGGTCGGCCCCGCACGCGTGACGCGCATCCACGCTGAGGTAGCTCTGCTCGATCCGACCGCTGGCAACGTCGCCATCATCGCACCGACGGACGGCGCGCAAGGCGCTGGACTGGTGCCGCTGCTCGAAATCGATCTGCCTGGATTCACCGACCGCTATTGCAACGTGCAGCTCGGCGGCGTCACGGTCATCCAGAACAACCTGGGCGGCAGCTCACAGGAGCACATTCACTTCAAGGGCGGCGTCCTGAACTTCGGCTCCGTCAACCGCGAGATCGACCCGAGCGGGCGCGATTTCCGCGTGACGGAATTTCAAGTCGACCTGGACAATTCCACCGGCGTGTGGTCGCAGATCAAGGCCCTGCACGGACTCACGGGCCGCTCGGTGCGGCTCAAGCTCGGCGACCCGAGCGAGTTCTTTGAGTCGTTTGGCCGGATCTATACCGGCACGATCGCGCCGGGATCGGTGATCAACGACACGGTCTGCCGGTTCACCGTCACGGACGTTTTCACGTCGAAACTCGACACTCCGGTTCTGATCCCGGTGACGGAGTTCAGCTTCCCATTTTTACCGGAGTCGACGCCGTCCGGCGGTGTGGTCCCCGTGATCATCGGCAACCATCTTGCCGACACGGGCCGACGCCTCGGGCAGATGCCGGGCTTCCTGATCGATCCCGCGTTCACTAATCCGGCGTTGGGCTCCGTCTTCCGTTACGCGGCCCTGCAGGGCGAAATCGAGGCAATCGAAGAGGTATACGTTAAGGGCGTCCTGATGACCGAGGGCACCGACTACGAAATCGTCACAGAGTTCGGTGAGCTGCCGGGCGCGCTGTTCTATACGTCCGACTTCATTACCTATATCGATTTCTTGGTGGACCCCCGCGACGCCACAGCGAGCGCCGAGGCGACCCTCGACTTCGAGGTCACATTCAATGCTCGCGGCCTCGTGGATCCTGCCAGCGGCATTACGTACACGAACCCGGCTGACGCGCTGTGGACTTTCATGAAAAAGCACACCATCGACTCGACTGACCCGTTCAATCAAGTCAGCATCACACCGCTCGAAGACCTCGGGCTGCAGGACGAAGACTTCGACGAGCCCGCCCTGAATGTGGCGCGGCTATTCTACGCAGAGAAGGGCATCGAGTGCAGCTTCGCGCTGTTCGACGGCGCGACGACTCTGGGCACCGTGCTGGACAGGTTCGCCGAATCGTTCGGCCTGATGGTCACGACGAACGTTTTTGGAAAGATCCAGTTCGACGTCCGCACGAAGACGATCCTGTCTGCTGGCTCGATCTCTCACATCCTGCAGAACTCCCATATCGTCGCGAACTCTTTCACGGTCGCTACCCAGGACCGCATCATCTCCGCGCTGACGGTCAATTCTGATCGCGATTGGATTCTAAAAAGCTGGTACGACGTCGGAAACGTTTTCAGCGCCGACAACAACACGAGGCTGCTGGGTGAGAGCGGCAATCTCAACCTGTGGTATGTGCGAGACGAACAGGACCGCGCCATTTTGGCGGCGGAACATCTGTTTTTCGCAGAAGAGAACCGGAATCTGGTCACCCTGGCATGCGACGCGCACCTGTTCGACGACATCAGCCTAGGCGACAATATCGCCGTCACGCATCAGGTCGGCCCCTCGACAGATGGGCTAGGATATAGAGAGAAGACCATGAAGGTGCTCGGCGTAGGGTTCGACTTTTCGAGCTTCAACTCGACGCGCATGATCCTGTCTTGTATCGACATTGATCAGTTCTCGGCGCGAGGCTGCGGGAGCGTCAACATAGACGACGCTCCGTTTTTCAGCGCGGCGGCTTTCGATTCTTCGGGGCTAGATATCCCGGCATTTTTTGATTCAAGCACAAGGTACTAATGGCGAACTTTGAACTACCACACACGAACCTGGCAACCACCTTGCAGACCGCTTACACGGTGGGCAGCGGCAAGGTTGCCATGAGTGTCCGGCTGCACTTCTGCAACTACTCGGCAGCGGCCCGCGTGGTCTCGGTTTACTACGTCCCGACGGGCGTGACGCCGACGACAGACGTGCAAAAGGTCCTGCATACGATCGGCAGTTCTGTGATCAAGCCAGGCGGGTTCCTCGAATTCCACCACGAGTCGTACCTGTTTCCGGGCGACAAGATCGAGTGGCAAGCGGACGTGACCAACAACGTCGCGGCGTCAGGCGGCGTCCGTGAAATCGATCAGATCTCGGACGACCACAAGCAAATCGGGCCAGTCACGCTGACTACTGCCGGGGCTGATCTGTTCACGATCACTTCGGGGTACGAGGCCACCAACTTCGATTGGCTGCTCTGCAACCACAGCGGCAGCGCGGTCGGTGTGGATCTCTGGGTCAAGCCAGGAGCAGCAGCTACCGCAGACATCCACAAGCGAATCGATCAGCAGCTGTCGATTCCGTCCGGGAAGACGATCAGCTTGCGCGAGGTATCCACGTACATCAGCCCTGGCAGCGTGATCCGCGCCGCAGCGGCGGCGAACTCATCCGTCAACTTTTACGCAGGAGTCCATCAAGAGGTCATCGTCTAATTATGGGCATTTCAACAACTGAATCAGTCGCGCCGACGCTCGTGCGGCCAACCAAACCGCTCTTGGTCGCCACGGCCACACGCAGCCTATCCGGAACCGGTCTTACCGACATCGTCAATTTCTCCGGTCAAGGCAAGCTGCAAGAGGTCGTACTATTTGTCAAGACAGCGCCGACCGGAAGCCCGACGGCTCTGCTGCAGGCCGCCATCGACGGCCAGACGAAGATCACGCTGGCGACGCTCTACAACGCTGGCATCGTCTGGCCGGATGCCGTTCGAGGCTTCGGCGTCATCGGCGACGGCGACGCGATCGGCGACCTGATGCGCTTCCCGCTGCCGACCGACTTCAACACAAGCTGTGTGATCACGCTCGAAGTAACTATCGCCGGGTCGGCTGGCGAAATCGTCGGAAGCGTCCTGTACAACGAAGAGTTCTAGTCGAACGCTTCGCCTTCATTTTTCTCCGCCGCCGGGTCGCCGAACATGGCCCCGACGGTGCCTTTCTTTCTCTTCTTGGGTACATGCCGTTTCTTCTTTTTCTCGTTTTCTGCGAGTTCCCGCGCTTCCTGTGTAGCTGCAAACTGCTCGTTTGCTTCGGCCACCATCTCGGCGCTCAGGAAGCAACAGCAGTCGCACGGTGCTTCGTACCATTCGCCTTCCCTGTTTTTGCGGCGCTTGTTGGCCCGGCACGAGCCGAGCATTGGGCCCGAATGCCTGTGAAGTGGATGGCCGCACGTACACTCGGTAGAGCCTAACGCGTATTCGACGTCTGCGGTCACAGAGGCCTCATCACGACGTAGGTGCGTTCGTTCCAGGCCCACATGCCGCGCTGTTCACCCATCTCCATGATCATCTCGGCACCGTGCAGGTCGTCTCGCACTGTCAGCGTGCCGCCCTTTTTCGAGTAGTCCAGGACGGTCGCCGTGAAAAAGCAGACGCGCCGGGGCTGCTCATCGTCTGGTCCGTCGAGCACCGTGGCACCCCTTGAATAGTCGGCCATCATCAGCCTGTCGTCTTTTTGCAATTTCGGCATCGAAAAATTGTCCTCCGCTCCAGTTTCAAGTTCCATCCGCTCGCACGCGCCAAAACTAGCGCGTCCATCAAACCCCCTCGAAACAGCGACTTGCCGGGAGCCTTCGGGTTCTCAAGTCTGCCGCCGCACTGATCGCATTTCAGCGCGAAAAAATGTTCAATCCCCAAGCAGTTTTCGCTTCCTGTTCGCCCTATTGATTGACAGGAACATTTGCATGCATGTGACGTAGCTTCGAGCCTTCTCCATGATTTCGAACAATGGATGGCACGGCCCATATTCGAGCAGCCAACAACTGATAGCTTCGTCCAGGGCCTCTAAGATCTCAGCTGTGATGCGGGGACGTCTTGGTTTGCTCATGCGCTGGCTCCGCGCGAAGCCCAGGCCTGCCGGGCGATGCTTTCGAGAACCTCATCGTTGCCACGCATCGCCTTGATGATGCGCGCGTCTGCGGCCATGTGGCCCCTGATGGGGTTCGTCAGAAGGTTGATATGCGTCACGGGCTCGTCTTGTCCCGGTCTGTGGTTGCGGTCGCGCGACTGCTTGAAGTCGCCCAGGCCCCAGACAGAGAAGAAAATCGAAATCTTGGCAAGGTTGTAGTCGACGCCGAGCGAGCCGCTCTGCGACTGGACGCCCAAGATTGACACTTTGTTTTCCTTGACCCACTTGCCTGTAACGGCACGCTCTTTCACGCGCCCGCTGACTTCACCCCAAGGCCGCTTCAGCTCGGCGGCGACGTCCTGCACTGTCTGCAAGTCGTGATGGTACCGGCAAAATATGACGACTTCCTTGTCTGCCGGTACGTCTTCCAAGATGTCTTTGAGCAGCTTCTTTTTCGAGTCGTCGACCTCGATCGTCCTGTTTTCTTCGTCCATCAGGAAACCGCAACAGAGCTGCTGTAGCCTCATCGTGGAGTGCATCGCCGTCGGGCTGGTGACGATCGACTTGATGAATTCGGCCTCGCTGGAGGCGCTGGCGAGCTTCGCCTCAATTTCAATCACCATGTCTTTTCGAAGGTCGTTGTACGACGTGGCCGCGCTCGGGCTCAGGTCGGCGTAGCGGTCTTCGATAATCAGCGGCGGCAGCCCTTCCCAGTCCTTCTCGGCGCGGTAGCTGATGCGGCCCCAGCGCGCCTCGAATTCCTTGCGAACTTCCTTCGAACGAAACCAGTCGCCCGTATGCGGATTGATCGCAATCGCTTGATGCACGGTGGGATGGCGGTACAGAAACATCGCCTTATAGACTGTCACGCTCAGCCCGAAGACAGTGTGGTCGGCGAAGCGCCCGACGCCGAACGCGTCCAGGGGACTGTGCGGCATCATCGTGCCGGACAGGCCGACGCGTCGTTTCGTCTTGTTGGCTACGGCGAACGCCCAGCGCGACTGTCTAGAGCTGGCCGACTTGAGCCGATGGACTTCGTCGGCCACGAGTAGGTCAAGGTTCAGCTTCTTGAGGGTCGGACCGAGTTCGCCCTGCCAGCTCCCCTCGAAGTTCACGACGATCATGTTGAAAGGCCGGTCATTGCGATTTCCGATGTCCTTTGCAATCTCGGCACGTAGCGCCAGCTTTGAGCGGTGCTCGAAGATCCAGTGACGCGGATAATCGAAGCCTAGATTCATTCGCGCTCCGAGCACTGCTAGATTCCAATCCTGCGGCCTTACGGCGTGCGTGAGCAATTGGATAGGCCACACGCTCAGCACGGACTTCGGGCAGAGCACCAGGATGTTGCAGACACCGTCGGGACGCGCGGGCGTGATGTTCTGCGCAATGTCGATCGCGACGCGGCTCTTTCCGCGCCCCATCGCCATGTCTAGCAGGATGCCAGCGCCGCGCGTGTTCGCGGTGAACTGATCCATCGCCGCCCAGAAAGCCTCGCGCTGTACCGGCCAAGGCTCGACGTCCTGATTTGTTTTCGGAATGGGCTTGTCCTG
>SDBT01005544.1_pt1 | contig 21148 bp, 16 predicted proteins | sample 2277101 | NCBI WGS metagenome assembly SDBT01 (sample SAMN10404973, study PRJNA504765) | marine sediment metagenome | isolation source: marine sediment core GS10_PC15, 103 cmbsf | place: Arctic Ocean: Southern Knipovich Ridge | collected 2010
GATTTAGGGATTTACGGTGTTGCATTGTCCATGTTATTGTGTTTGACAGGAAAGAATTTTTTCTTCACTCCGACTTATGCAGCGATAATTACCGGCCAGCCAAAGACAATATTTATCAGAGAGATTTTCCCGGGTTTGGTAATGGCTGTGCTGGTATCGTTGGTCGCATTGGCGCTTAGCCGGATGTATGACCTGGCCTCGATTCCACGCCTATCGGCAGTAGGTATGCTTATGATCGCGGTTTATGGTCCATTATGTTATTATATAATTATAAATAAAGAGGATAGGGTCTTATTGCGATCGCTGATTTATAGGCAAAGTTAGTCATATGAAAGATAGAAGTCCTCTTGGGGAAAATGTGTTAGAGACAGTCGTTTCTAATAATTTGTGTGTCGGATGTGGCGTGTGCGCAGGGGTATTACCAAGAGTGTTGCGCATGCATACAGATAAATATGGTGCTTATCTTCCGAAATTGATTGAAGAAACTAATGAAGATTGGTGGGATTTGAGTTTGAAGGTTTGCCCCTTCGCAGATAACGAAGAGAATGAAGATACGATTGCAGCAGGATTGTTTGGCTACCAGGAGGGTATAAAACATCGTTCGGAAACGGGATATTATCTGCAATGTTTCACCGGCCATGTCAGCGATCAGGAAGCCAGATTAGCGGCTACTTCTGGGGGCATTATAACTTGGCTTGCTGGTGAGATGCTTTCCAGTGGTAAAGTTGATGTAGTTGCCTGTGTTGGACAATGTGATGGTGGAGAAAACTTATTTGAATATCAACTCATCAGGGATAGCGCTGATATTCACAAGTGCAAGAAGTCACGGTATTACCCTGTGGAAGTCTCCGGGATAATCAGAAAAATCAAGGAGCTGAATGAGAGGGTTCTGTTTATTGGTTTGCCCTGTTTCATCAAGGCCATGAGATTGGCCATGGAGTTGGACCACGTACTCAAAGATAGGATTGTGTATATGATAGGACTGTTCTGTGGTCATCTGAAAACCAAGAACTATTCTGCTTACCTATCAAGATGCTGCGGGGTACACGAGAAAGAGATTAAGACGGTGAACTTCCGGAAGAAGGTGTCTGGTAAGCCAGCTAATAAATATGCGTTTGAGGTGTTCACGTGGAAAGATGACGAGGAGAATCACCAACAGATAATGATGCAAGACGTGTGGGCAGGAAGCTGGAGTAATAACCTGTTCATGCTGGATGCGTGTGAATGTTGTGACGACATAATGGCTGAAACGGCAGATGTTTCTGTCGGTGATGCCTGGTTGCCGGAGTACATAAAGGACTATCGGGGGACATGTATTGTCGTATGTCGAAATAAAGATATTCTGGATATTCTAAGGGAGGGGGGTGATAAAGGGGAGGTTTCATTGAAAGCAGTTCCAGTGGAGAAAGTGATCCAATCCCAGGCAGGCTGTATTCGCCAAAGGCGCACAGGTTTACAATATCGGTTGTATTTATCCGCCAGGAAGGGACAATGGCGACCCAGCAAGCGTGTCACGGCTAATCGAAAGGCAGGGTCTGTCTGTTTTCGCCTCCTTCAGTTGTTGAGGATTAAAACAAAAGTGTTAAGCAGGGAAGCTTTTCTTAGGCAGCAACCAACCGATGGTCTTGATATTTTTATTAGCTCACTTCGGCGTTGGATTTTGATCCATAAAGTTCTTAATTTTATACGGCACGTCCCTGGGATTGTTAGGAGAAAGATTGTTAACTTATTGAAGGTGCAAGCGAGATAAACTTATGTTTGCCTGTTCATTACATTGTACAGCACTGTGCCTAATGCGCATTATTTGGGAGTTGCTAAAAGATGGCTATTCACCGATATGGGTTCTAATAATGGCTGGCTTTGTAACTGCTATGATTGATATTTGCCTTACTTTCAATTATGAAGGAGATCTTGAGTTATGACTCAGAATGCTTTTGATCCAAAGCGGTATTATGCTTCTTATCCTAAAGGTATCATTCTCCGCCCCGGCTATCCTGCGCGTGCTCAATGGAAAAGTACGCTCATGTGGAATTTGTATGGCAAAGCTATAATGAGAGAATTAGGAGGGGTGAACACTTATGCCGATATTGGGGGCTGTTTTGGTTTTGGTGCGAACGCGATGGCGTTTCACATTTCAAAGACGCAGGGGAAATATCCGGAAACTAAAGTTTTTGAGATTTCTTCTGAGTTTGCAACTGTGGGGAAGCAGTTATTTCCATATATCGAATTTGTTTTGCAAGATTTTTGCAGATGGAATGGCGCACCAAAAATTTTCGATTTGATTACTTTATTTGATGTCGTCGAGCATCTGGAAGATCCAGAAGAATTTCTATCAAAGCTTGCCCTAAAGACAAGGTTGGCGCTACTAAAAATACCCATAGAGACTTTTGGGGAATGGTGGGGTGGCAAGCCCAGGACCAACGAAATCGGGAAGAAGCACTCTGATGGCCATATCAATTTCTTTACTCTAAAATCCTTCCTCGATCTTTTGGAAAAAAGCCATTTAGAAATTCTGGGTGAATGGCGATTTGTCCGTTCGATTGTTCCAATCGGGGCGGAAAGGGTTTTGAAACCAGAGAGCCCCCCAAAAAGCATTATTGGAATTTCTAAATCAGCGATTCGTCGAATGGCGTGGTTGATGCTTCCCAGCATGGTTATTAAAAAAATCCACGATGGAGGTAATTTATTGTGTCTTGTCAGTTCCAAGAAGACAAAAGGTCCGTGAGTAACTTGCATGAACAAACTGCTCTTACGAAGGATCATGATGAATTAATAGAGGGCTACTGAGATGAATGACAGGGATTCGCTCTTTATTTTAGCAGGTAATGGTTCTTACTATAACCGTGGTTGTGAGGGTATAAGGTCGTAAAAAGGGTAATCAAATGGAATTTACAAAGAGAGATACAGGATTTGATGCCTTACGAGGTGTTGCAATACTCGGAGTTGTTCTAATTCATAGCACAAGGTCTGGATATGTTTGGCAACAAACAGCAGAAGGTGCGGGGAACTTCTACTATACTATTTTTTTTAGACAATTTTTAAATTTTTCTATCCCGGCATTTCTTTTTTTATCGGGGTATTTTGCTGCAAGAAGTGCAGCAGCCCAAACCGGTTACATTATGGTTACTAAAAAAAGATTAATGCGGGTCCTAATCCCCTACCTTGTGTGGTCGGTGGCCGTTCTAACAATTTCAGGACTTCTATCTGGAAAGATCAGCATCAAGATTTTCCTGTTCAAGCTTTTTACTGGAGGTGCTTTGGGTCCTTATTATTTTGTGCCTCTCATTTGCCAATACTACATACTAACCCCCGTGTTAATGCACATCAATAAGCAAAAGAATGGATTCTACACAATCTTATCAATCAACTTACTGGTGCTTCTGGCATTTTATGTTGTTCGCACGGTTTTCTTAATAGATATCCCCTCTTTTCTATATATATTGCCCTTTTATTCCTGGGTTATATTTTATCAATATGGGTTACTTGTTGGTGCTGATTCAACACTTGAAGGAAGAATAACTCGCATGCCGGGCCTATTTGCTATTCTTGCCATTGTTGGGTTGTTATTGTCATGTACAGAGGCGATTTTAATGTTGAGATATTTTGATAACATCAATTATGCTGCGACTTCCATTAAGCTCTCTTCGTATATTTATGCGATGTCTGTGATTTCGCTTTTCCTGTGGTTGAAAACCAGAATAGCTAAGTGGTATAGGCTGCTATTACTTATTGGGAACTATTCGTTTGGAATATATTTGATTCATATTTTATTTCTGGAGAGAATAGTCCCATTGCTAAGTCACTTTAAAATATTAAATTTTCTGCAACCAATCTTTCAGATAGTTACTGCTTTATTAACAACCATGATGTGTATAGGTTGTATTTACATGTCAAGGAGGATATTTACAGAAAGACTAAGCGTTAAAATTCTCGGGTTATGAGACAAAACTTTATTGTGGTCTGTGTCGGTATTCCACTGATTAGTGTTTTAGTTGTTGCAGGTTTCAAAGGCTAATAAGATTATGAAAGCAGTAAAGCTTTAATAGGGAGTTTTTGAGATTGGATAACAAGAATCAACTTTTTATTTTGGCGGGTAATGGTTCTTACTATAACCGTGGTTGTGAGGGTATAACCAGAGGAACGGTTCATATTCTGCGCAATCATTTTGATGACCCGAGATTTTTAGCGGTTAGTTCATACAAAAATGAGGAGCAGTTTAAGCAGCAGTGTCTTAAAGAAACGGATACATCAATAACACACAAAAAAATGTGGGGTCCTTATAAAAGATTGGACCTAAATTGGTTTTTGCTTCAATCACTGCAAGTAATATGCCCCAAAGCAATAAAGCACATCACATACAAACATCTGAAGCCACATTTAGATGAAGCTAAGGCTGTTTTGGCACTTGGAGGGGACCATTATTCTTTGTATGGTACGTCGCTCCCCAGAGCTTGTACAGATTTGGATGATCTTGTTGTAGCAAAAGGAAAGCCGTTGGTTATATGGGGGGCGTCAGTTGGTCCATTTAGCAAGAAACCTGCTTATGAAAGATATATGATAAATCACTTACGAAAGGTTTATATTCTGGCCAGGGAGTCATTAACTGTTGAATATTTGGCCAGCAAGGGGCTAACTGAAAATGTTTACCGGGTCGCTGACCCAGCCTTTCTGATGAAGCCCACGGAGCCGAAGAAAGAAAGGGGTAAACTTGAAATAGAAGATGGTGCCATTGGATTGAACCTAAGTCCTCTTATGAAACGTTTCGTAGCGAATGGAAATCTAAAGGAATGGAGAGGTATTTCCGCAGATATTATCAGCAAGATAGTGCAGAAAACGGACCGTAAAATATATTTGATTCCCCATGTAACAGGGACTCCAGTCAATGACGATTATGTGTTTCTAAAAGGCGTTTTGTCAGTTATTTCCGGCCAGAAGCATCGGATTATTTTGATTCCGCCAATATACAATGCATCCGAAACCAAGTGGATTATAAGTAGAATGTTTGTATTTGCAGGGGCTCGGATGCATTCAACAGTTGCGTCCTTGTCTTCCTGCGTCCCTACGTTGAGTTTTGCATACAGCATAAAAGCAAAGGGACTTAATGAAGATATTTTCGGCCATAGAAGGTATTGCCTTTCCGTGGACGAATTGGCACCTGATATCGTTGCTGAGAGAATTGAGGAACTGCTGCAGGAATCAAAGAGTATAAGAAAACACCTTAAGCAGCGCATACCTGAAGTTCAGGATTTAGCGATGGATTCAGGAAGGATTTTACGAAAAATATTACAAGAAACATCGTCTTGAGATTTGTTTTTCTCGAGGATTTCTATAAGTAAGTGCCTAAGTTGATTGGTAGAGAGAAAGTATTATGAGGTGCGCAATTTCCTTTCCGGCAAAAAAGAGAAATGACAAGTGGGATGCAGGCCGATTTGCAAATCCATATCAGGAAATGTTCAATTCAAATGAATATGTTTATTTTCCTATAGGCACGGATAAAGTTGCTAATAGCGAGCAATAGTTATGCAGACTGAATGCGAGCAGGAAAACTTTGACAGCGTAAGTGATTATTACGACGACTTTGAGCACGATGAGGTTGTCGGCTGGGAATATTTACCACAGCCAGACCGCAGCATGGTCAGCAGCTGGATTTTCAGCGGTGTGTGGCTTCTTGTAGGCAGTTTGTTGCTGGTCATTGTTAACAATGGCCTGGGGCCTATGGTACTTGCGTTTATTTTTCTTACGTTTGGATTGATAATTCATCTGTTCCCCGGTTTTCGCGACCCTTATGCCCGTCGTGCTTTTGTATTAACTTTTTGTACCTGCGTTCTAATCACGGGTTTAGCACAAACTTATGCTATGGTATTTTTCGGCGAAGTACAAAACACCACAGACGCCATTAAGTTCTATGATGTGGTGCATCTGGGTTTGGGCAGTATGAAGATGGAAGAATACTGGAGAGGTATTGGTTCGCCTTTGCCTATTGTTACTTGTCAGGCGATGTATACGCTCAGTAGCAAAATCGGTCTTGGCGATGGGCCCTGGATAGCTGTGTTGCTGAACAGCTTTCTTGTGGCTATCGCAGGCAGTATTACGATTAAAATAGGCCGCTATTTCATGGGTGACGACGACCGGGGGCTTTATCGTTTGGGTACACTTTTTGCCTTTTGCGGTCTTATGTGGCTTTTTGCGGCTATTCTGATTCGTGACTCTTTTGCCCTGATAATAAATGTGATAGTGATGTGGGCATGTGTAAGGGGACTTTGCAAACCGGGTCTGAAAAACTTTATGATTACTGCAATTGTGATACTGCTTGCAATTGCCACTATGAGGTACGTACGTCTGGGACTGGAGCCGATCTTTTTGCTTTTTGGGGTCTTGGCTTTTCTGAGCTGGACCCGCAGAACTCGCTCAAGTGTTATTACGCTAATGCTGCCATTGGTGGGCTTGCTTGTCGGGTTGATGCTGATGCCTTTGATTGCAAAACTTATCGGCGGAGTGACAGAATCAGTTATGGAGGCGGCTTTAGGTTACGGCTATGGTATAACCGTAGAGGGTTCGTTGGGGGCCCGTCTAATCGTCCAACAACCTATGCCCATTCGATTGGTGGTGGGCTCGTTGCATTTACTGGTCCAGCCTATTCCACTGTGGGTTGGTTTCCGTACTTTCATGGGAGAATATCATTGGATAAAGGGCTGGGAAGGGTTTTTTTTAGTGTGGGTGACACCGACAGCGATTGTTGCTTTCTTGGCAGCGATCAAACGAGCTTTTAGAGGTGGACCGGAAGCGCCACCTTTCTGCTTTATAGCGTTATACGCAATGGTTACTTTGACGGCGGTAGCTGTAACGTCACTGGAGACACGCCATCATGGGCAGTTTCTGCCGGCAATATTAATATTGGCAGCTATGCCGAACAAATATGACCCCGCCACACGAGCGAAGATCAGAACAGCTATGGCTCTTTGGTTTGGCCTTGTAGTTGCAGGACACATTACGTGGGCTGTACTGAAGTTCTCTTAAGCGCCGGAGCAGCGAGTATGAGGGAGCTGAAGAAAACGCGCAGAAGTAATAAGTGTCGTGTTTTATTTCTTGTCCAATATCTTGGACTGAGCGGGGCGGAGATTTGCGCGCTAAGACTTCTGGAAAAATTAGATACAAGTCGCTTTGAGGCAAAGCTTTTTCATTACTACCCCGCCAAAGCAGAAGCTGTTAGTAAATTTGGTGATATTGCCGAGCGATTTCTGTTTGTTGATCGTGAATCGTCACGTTCATTTTTCCACTGGGTTGGTAGGATGATTTATGAGATAAGATGGTTTCGGCCGGATGTAATTGTATCGTTCGGTTGTGACTGCTCGTTCTATGGGCGATTGGCTGGTTCGTTAGTCGGTGTCAAGAGCTTCATTACTGTTACTGGAAATGCGCGGATACCGATTGGTTTTAGAGGGTTTATCTATCGTTTGGTAGAAAACTTTTTCCGAGGGTTACGGCAACTGCAAATAGGTGTAAGTTGCGCAGCCGCCGGTGTTCTAAAAGACTGTTTTCACATACCATCTTCAAAAGTGCGTGTGGTCTACAATGGCATCAGGATTGAGGATTTTGTGCCAGGTTCGGCGAGTTCAGCCGTTCGCGAGGAGTTTGGCATACGAGAGGGCACCCAGGTAATTACATGCGTAGCATCACTAAACCGGTACAAGAATCATCCTCTTTTACTGCGTGCGGCCCGGCTGGTAATTGACAAGGAGCCATCGTGCATTTTTCTTCTGGTAGGCCAAGATGCTGATGACTACCAACAGTATGACAGTGGCAGTGAATACAAAAGCAACAAAGCATATCTTCAAAAATTAGCCGGCGAACTGGATATTAAGGACAATGTGATTTTCGCAGGGCCTCGGGCTGATATACCTGAGATACTAAGTGTTACCGATGTGTTTGTTATGCCATCGTGGCAGGAGGGATTGAATGTTGCAGCGATAGAAGCTATGGCGATGGAAGTTCCCGTTGTTGGCACTTCAGTTGGTGGTCTGCGAGAAGTTGTAGAAGATGGGATAGCGGGTTATCTGGTAGAATCTAATAATGAAGAACAGATGGCCGGTAGGATTCTTGAGCTGTTGAGAAGTCCCCAACGACGCGCCAGGTTTGGACAAGCCGGACGCCGACGTGCACAGAAACTGTTTACAATTGAACGAATGGTTCAAAACTACCAGAACACGATTTTGGAACTGTGGAGATAAGAACCAATGACGGAGATTGGCCAGGATGAGAAGATAGCCATTATTGGCAGTTATCCCCCCCCGTATGGTGGGGTAGGAATCGGTGTCAAACGGCTGGCCGATCTGCTTGAATCTCTGAGCATTCCTTACGTGGTTTATAACACGGTTTCGGATGTTGAGATTCCCGATAAAGTTGTATCGGTTGCAAAACAGCGTCGATTTTGGTCCTTTAGGTATTTGCTTACCTGCAAGGAACGAGCGGTAATCGTTCGTACGTCGAATATATATGGTTATGCACTGGGCGCTTTGCTTTACGTTTTGAAAAAAAAACCTACGGCGATATTCTTTGGAAACGTGGTGTACCCACGGCTGGCAGTGGACCGGAGTCGGTCCTTGGCTGGCCGGTTGATACGGTGGACGGTCAGACACGCTTATCTTATGGTTGGTGTCAGTGAGCAGGTATGTGAAACATTGGTTGCGATAGGGGCTCCCGACGATCGGGTAAGATATATACCTGGCTTCTTGCTGCCTAAGAGCAAATTTTGTGTTTCGCAGGTCGATGAAACGGTAGAAAGATTTCTAAAATCCCATCACCCGACGTTATTAGCGCTGGCGACAAGCTTTGCATGTGATGATAAGCAAAGACCTATTTACGGAATAGATTTGATGCTGGAGGCTGTTGACCGGCTCAGGCAGAATTATCCCAATATTGGATTGCTGCTGATAATACCGGCCAGGGATGAAGAGATTGAACGAAACTGTTTGTCTCTGAAGGGACAGCTTGAAAAGCGGGGGTTAAGTGAGCTGATATTGCCGTACCTTATGTCAAATGAGATGTTTCCTTTGTTTTCGATGGTTGATATTCATTTGAGGCCGACGCGGACCGATGGCGACGCCAACAGTGTGAGAGAAGCTTTGTATGCTGGTGTGCCGGTTTTGGCAAGTGACGCAGCTCCGCGGCCTGAAGGCACAGTTGTTTACCCTACGGAAGACATTAACGCCTTTGTGGAGGCCCTTGACGAGATTATTGTCAATTTGGCAACATATAAGGAGAAGGTCAGCCGAATAGACGTTAAAGACAGTTCGGAAAAGTATATTCAATTGATACATGAGCTTCTTGCCTGAGACTGCATTACAAAGTGAATAAGAGGAAACCATCAGGTATGTAAGAAAGAAGAAAGGATGAATGCCGGATGAGGCAAATAATACAAAATATTAAAAGTGGAAAATTGAGTGTAGGTGATGTCCCAGAGCCGGTGTTGTCCGGGCCAGGGGTGTTAGTGGCGACGCAGGCGTCGGTGATCTCAGCGGGTACGGAAAAGATGCTGATGGATTTTGCCGGTAAAAGCCTCATTGGCAAGGCCAAGGCGCGACCCGATCAGGTTAGGCAGGTAATGGACAAGATCAAGCGTGATGGGTTGAAGGCTACAATGGACAGTGTGTTTTCAAGGCTCGGTCAGCCAATGCCTTTAGGGTACAGCGCCGCTGGTACTGTATTGGCTACATCACCCGAAGTGGTCGCAGTAAAACCTGGTGATCGCGTCGCCTGCGGCGGAGCAGGTCATGCTGAGGTCATAGTTGTTCCTAAGAATCTGGTGGTGCCAATTCCAGGAAATGTGGATTTTGAGTCAGCGTGTTTTGCCACGTTGGGTTCTATCGCCATGCAGGGTGTCAGAGTTGCAGAGCTGGTAGTTGGCGAGAAGGTGGCGGTTATCGGGTTGGGATTGCTCGGGCTGATTACAGTTCAACTTGTCAAGGCAGCGGGATGTCGCGTTGTCGGTGCGGATTTGAATCCCGATCGTTTGGCTCTTGCAGAAAAGCTCGGGTGCCAGATTGCTTGTCAGCCCAAAAAACTTGCTGATATTGTCGCAGAATTAACCGAGAACGTTGGGGTCGATGCCGTGATTATCACGGCGGCGACTAAATCGAACGAGCCAATCGAACTGGCTGCCGAGGTATCGCGGAAGAAGGGGCGTATTTCGGTGGTAGGAGCTGTTGGGATGGATGTTCCCCGGCGACCATTTTATCAGAAAGAACTGCAACTCAGGCAGAGCACGAGTTACGGGCCGGGTAGGTACGACGCAACGTATGAGGAAAAGGGTATTGACTACCCTCAAGCATATGTGCCGTGGACAGAACAGCGGAATATGAGCTGCGTTTTAGACCTGATTGACCAAGGAAAGCTGGACGTTAAAGCATTAATAACCCATCGTTTTCCTATAGAGCAGGCCGAAGAAGCGTATAAGCTTATCCGAGGCGAAATTCAACAACCTTATCTTGGTATAGTTTTGACCTATCCGAAGGTTGAAGAGAGGCAAGCGGTTCGAGTAATTAAATCTACCAAAGTAAAGCGGCAGGGTTTGAAGCAGGATAAAATCGGTATCGGTGTGATAGGTGCGGGCACTTTTGCGAATCTGACTATGCTGCCGGTAATGAGGAAAATCAGCGATTATGTGTTTGTCGGTCTCGCAGACATAAACGGGCCTGCGGCCAGTCACTCGCAGGAAAAATTCGGCTTTTATTATTCAGTCGGTGATTATAAAAAGCTGTTGGAAGATGAGAATATCGATGTGGTTTTTGTAACAACCCGTCATGATAGTCATGCCGCATTGGTTATTGAAGCTTTGCGGGCAGACAAACATGTGATGGTGGAAAAGCCATTATGCCTAACGGAGAATGAACTCTGCAAGATAGTCAAAGTAGCTGAGGAAAAACCAGAGCTTATGATAATGGTGGGCTTCAATCGCCGGTTCGCACCAATGGCGGTTGAATTGAAGAAGCGATTCAGGGATGAAGGACCGTTATGTGTAAACTATATTTGCAATGCTGGCTTTACGCCTAAGGAAGGCTGGACCCAGGATGTGCATGTTGGGGGGGGACGGATTATCGGTGAGGGCTGTCATTTCATCGATTGGATGGTTTGGCTGACGGAATCGCCGCCGGTAAAGGTATACGCACAATCGATAGGAAGAGAAACTTCGAAGGCATTAAAGCAAGATAATGTAATGATATCATTGCAATTCAAAAACGGTAGCATAGGAGTGATTTCGTATTTGGCCTGCGGTGATAAGAGCTTCACCAAAGAGCACATTGAGGTTTACGGAGGTGGATGTATCGGAATTATTAATGATTTTAGGAGAGGCACTTTTACCTCGAACGGCAAAACTCTAAAGTTGACAGGGAGGTCAAAAGGCCATTCGGAAGAATGGCAAGCTTTTGCCGGAGCCATCAAAAAAGGTGACGAATCGCCTATTCCATTCGAAGAGATAGTCTGCTCAACGTGGACTACTTTTAAGGTATTAGATAGCTTACACAGTGGCCAAGAAATCGAGATAGGAATATCGTAGATGAGTTTACTAAAAATAATAGATACGTTGAGGGGAAGGGCAGTGAAGATCGATCGAAGCGGGAAAGTTTTCATAGGCCAAAAGTACAAATTATATTCTTATGACGTCGATACCCAAAAACTGTCCTTAGTTGCTCAGGTTCCATGTCCACCTTTACGGCGGTTAGTTGAACCGAGCAGATTACTGTGCCGGCTTTTCCGGCACGAAATACGGGGATTTGCAGCTTTTCCGTGTGGAAGTAAAGCTGTTGCAGCTAGACAAGGTCTTTATTATGGTCGCCCTGGAGAAACCGTACTGAAGCCAGCTTCTGTTCCTCGTTCACCGCCTGTTATGGCGCCTCTTTCTCTTACTCAGGATTCTCAGGGCAGAATTCTGTGGGGAGAATACTGGGGCAATAACAGTCGTCGAGCTGTAAGACTTCTCGCTTCTGTGGATAAAGGGGAAAGTTATGAGTCCGTATTTGAGTTCAAGCCCGGTGAAATCAGACATGTTCATAGCATTTCAGAAGACGAATATGATAGTTGTTATTGGGTTTTTGCAGGAGATCATAATAAAGAACCAGGCATAGGTAGACTGACGAAAGATTTTAAAAGCCTGGAATGGTTGGTCAAAGGGGAACAAAAGTATAGGGCGGTTAGCGCCTTCATATTTAAGGATAAAATTATCTACGGTACCGATACTGAGAAGGACTTCAACGGTATCTATAGTGTGGATAAACTTACAGGCAAGATTGAAAAACTTTGTGATATTCCGGGCAGTGCCATCTTTTCGGGTCGCTTTGGAAAATGGTATGCTATTTCTACAGGGGTCGAATACTTTGAAAAATGCAAAACAACTGATGCCACCTTATGGATATCCAGGAACGGCTTAGATTGGGAACAAGTTTATAAAGCGCCTAAAGACATCTGGTCCATAAAGTATTTTCAGTTTGGGGGGCTAGTTTTGCCTAAAGGCCAATGGGACCGTGACGAACTGGTTTTTAGCGGTCGGGCAGTAAAGCAAATAGACCATACGGTATGTATTGCAACAGTTACTTAATTTGCCAACAGTACATTTGGTAATACCACTTGTAGGTTAGCCTTAGAGCAGGAGAGTTGAATTTCAAATGCGTATAAGAGATGTTTTTGCCGCTATGAGGTATTTTGGAATTCGTCCTCTTAGCTTGAGACTATTCCTCCGAATTATAAGGAAAACAAATTGGTTTAAGAAACGATTTCCCACCGCTGAATGGAGCAGCTTCCAACTTTCATCGTTCACTACCTCTGAAATAACTGCCGCAGGGCTAAAAGATATTATATCTAAAAGGCCGTTTTTCCCTATAGACGATGTCGGGCTTAAAGGCGATGGTTTACGCAGGCTAAGCGATACTGCAAATGATGTTTTACGGGTTGCCGATGATATTGTAGCAGGTAAATTCAAATACTTTTCTAAAAAAATAGTTCATTGGGGTCCTGATATTGATTGGCACTGTGCCCCCCTTTCCAGTTCACGTTGGCCGGTAGATACCCATTGGTGCGGTGTAAAATACTTTGATAGAGATTGTGGGGACATAAAATTAGTGTGGGAACTTTCTCGATTTTCATGGGTTTTTGATTTGGTAAGAGCTTATATTCTGACAGGAGAACCTCGATATTCTCAAGCTTTCTGGCAGCTGTTTGAAAGTTGGGTGAAGAACAATCAACCTAATAGTGGAGTTAATTGGAGTTGTGGGCAGGAATGTGCGTTGCGCGTATTGGCATGGTGTTTTGCTTTGTTTGGCCTTTTAGATGCAGAAGCGACCACAAACAAGAGAATAGAGAATATCTTAATAGCTTTTGCTCTACACGGCGATAGGATAGAAAAATTTATCCTGGACGCTATCACGCAAAAGACAAATCATGCCCTGACGGAAGCAGCAGGGCTGTATACACTCGGCATCATATTCCCATTCTTCAAGAATGCACAACGATGGAAGAACTTGGGTAAAAGGGTCTTGGAGAAGGAAGGATTTAGGCAGATATATGAAGACGGCAGCTATGTCCAGCAGTCGATGAATTATCATCGACTTATGCTTCATACGTATCTATGGTGCCTGAGTTTGTCAGAGATTAACGGCGAGAGTTTTTCAACCGAACTTAAAGAGCGGCTTTTGAATGCGACAGAATTTCTCTATCAGATGCAGGATGATGCAACAGGTAGACTGTCCAATTATGGTGCGAATGACGGCGCGCTGATTCTACCACTTAACAATTGTGATTATCTTGACTATCGTCCGGTGATACAGAGCTGCTGGTATTTGCTCAAGCGAGAGAAGCTATATGAGGCCGGCCCATGGGATGAGGATCTAGTTTGGCTTTTCGGTCCGGCTGCTTTGAATGCGCCCAAAGCGGACAAGCGAAGGGTGTCGTGCGGATTCCGGACGGGGGGTTATTACACGCTGAGGGGAAAAACATCCTGGGGGATGATAAGGTGCCACACGTATTGCGATCGGGTAGGGCATGTTGATCCGTTACATCTGGACCTTTGGGCAGATGGGAACAATCTCCTTCGGGATTGCGGCACCTATAAATACTTTGCACCGGATGAGCCGGAACTTGAGAGGTATTTCAAATCCATCTGGGCCCACAATACGATTGTAGTGGATGACCAGTCGCCGTTACGGCTGGTTTCGCGTTTTATATACTTACCTTGGCCAAAAGCCGAAGTACGTGAATTTAAAATAGGCAGGCATACGGTGAAGTGGCAGGGTACTCATTTCGCGTACGATAGTTCTCCCTGGAACGTTATCCATTCCCGGCGGGTCACAGTGGACGAGAATGACCGGTGGCAGATTTGTGATGAATTGCAGGGCCGGGGCAGGCACAAGTTAGAGTTGCGGTGGCACATACCTGTGGAGGCGAAGATTACTCATCAGGAGTCCTCTTCTGTTGATGTTCAATTATCATCTGGATGGATGCTGAATGTTGAAAGCGGCAATGGCATCGAAGTGGAGTTATTGCAGGCTGATCCTAAAGGTGGTTGGGAATCGTTATATTATGCTCATAAAACGCCGATACGCACCTTATCGGTAGTTACTCGTTGTCAACTTCCATTAACATTCAGAACCACGGTTTGGAAATAACTAGTGAGGTGAGCTGACAGGATACAGGTGTGGGTCCCTTTATTTAGAGAACCCTTGTATGTATAACCTTCGTGCAAAATGTGAGGGGAAGTAATGAGCGAAGTTCGCAAACGCCGAAGTGATGTCGATATAGCGCGTGCTTTTGCCCAGTTTGCTGTGGTTATTCACCATATTTGTCAATATTCTTCAAGATACGGCTTGGGAACCTTTAATTCCCAATTTGGCAACAGCCTCGTTGCTATCGTGTCATTCATTCACATACCGACATTCATGCTGATTGCGGGTATAGTCTTGGCGATGGCAGGGACGGAGTTTCGTGACATTGACGATTATTTGCATTTTGAGGGTAAGAAGTTTTGCCGACTGATGCTGCCTTTCTTAGCCATATCGTTGATGCACCTGGCGATTAAGAGTGTTGCCCCTGGCGAGGGGATGTCTACAGGCACGACGGCTTTGAAGAATATGGTGGTCGCGCCCGCTGGAGGAGCCGCTGGTCACCTGTGGTTTTTGTACTGCCTGATGAGTATTTTTTTGGTTTGGCCGTTGTTAAGCCGGTTGGCATCTGGCAGGAGGCTGCCCATACTCTTTACAGGGTTGTTGATTCTGGCGATACTTCCCATCGTCTGGCCTGAGGATCAGGGTGGCCGGCCCCTATTAGGTTTGAGAGATCTCGTGTGGTATCTGCCGATATTTACGCTTGGCTATTGGTATGGCCGCCAGTCGTTAGGTGCTCGCAAATATGGTTGGATAGCCATTGTAATTGCAGGATGTTTGCTGGTGGTCTCGTTATTGGCGTATCTTCTTATATCCTGGCCGGAGAAATTTTTGTGGCAAACCTTGCAAAGAGCGGTTCGCATGATTGGTTTTATCTCTGCTGGTTTTTGTTTGCTGTGGCTGTCGGGCATAATTGCCACATGGTCCAATGTGTTGCGTTCTTGTCTGGCGACGGCCGGTCTGTATTCCTATGACATATACCTGCTGCATGTTGCGTTGGTTGGGCATCCATTGTGCTTCGTGTTCAGCAAGTTGCATCTTGGGCAGGTAATGACCTATGTACTTTTTATAGTATTGATCTTCGTAACGATGATTGTTCCTATTGGTATCGGTTGGTTAATTCGTCGGGTCCCCTTGCTGGCGTTTGTCATGCTTGGTGTCCCGATGAGGAGACATAGTAGGCTGAAAATTGCTTGAACTAAAAGAGGATGCTGCAGGGTAAAAAAGGACAGTGATGCACATTGTTTACATTCATCAGCATTTCTGCACCAATAAAGGTTCCAGCGGTACGCGCAGCTATGATGTAAGCCGACACCTGGCGGCGATAGGGCACAAGGTTACGGTCGTTTGCGGCGTGCTTGATATCGGCGGCTTTAAAATGGCACCCTGGTACAAACCTTTTCGAAAAGTTCAGATGGATGGATTTGACGCAATCATTTGTAACGTTCTTTATTCGAGCTACCAAGGGTTTTTGGGGAGACTGTGGTGTTTTCTTTGGTTTGCTTTTTTGGCCAGCATAGCTGCTGTTTTCGTACGCAAACCCGATGTGGTTTTTGCCACCCATACACCCCTTACCGTGGGTATCCCAGGCTACATCGCCAGCCGAATTAGGCGTATTCCTTTCATTTTCGAAGTTCGGGATCTTTGGCCGGAAAGCGATATCATCGGCGGTAATCTAAAAGTAGGTATGCTCAGCAAGTGCATTGAGGCTCTTGAGGTGTTTCTTTATAAGACGTCACATAAAATTCTTTTGGTCTCGCCCGGCTTTGAGAAGAGATTGCTCGAACGAGGTTATCCGAAGGAAAAGCTCAGGACAATACTTCTGGGTGCCGATGGTGACCTTTTCCGCGAACTAAAGCCAGATGAGGAATTTCGGCGAAAGTATGGCTTGGAAAATAAGACCGTGGCTGTTTACACAGGAGTCCACGGCCGGGCCAATGGCTTGGATTACGTTCTGGACGCGGCCAATTACCTCAAGGAGCGGACCGACATAGTGTTTGTACTGGTGGGAGACGGGATGGAAAAACCCAGGTTAAAGAAACGAAAGGAAGAGATGGGACTGACAAACGTTCGATTCGTGAACTATGTTCCCAAGACCAAGTTGCCCGGGTTATTAGCGGTGTGCGATATCGGCTTGATGATTCTTGCCAATGTTGGCGAACGGCCCGTGATGCCTAACAAAATATTCGATTATATGCTCGCGGGATTACCCAGCATTGTCAATTTTCCCGGTCCCACGGTCGAGATGGTTCATTCAGACGGGACAGGGGTGTTTGCAGACCCGACCCAGCCGGAGAAACTGGCTGAGAGAGTTGCTTACTGGGCAGATCAGCCAGGGCAAGCTAAGGTTATCGGATTACGAGCAAGAGAGATTGCGTTTCAAAAGTACGATAGAAGAATTATTGCCAAACAGCTGGCAGAAGTTTTTGAAGAGACTATTCAAAAGTATGGCAATAAAAATCGCTGAGACAATTGCTTGTGATTAATTTTAATTAGTGATGTACATGACAGATAATAGCGAAAAAGTAACAAAACTACGATTGCTAATTCTTGATGGTGATGGTAGGCAAGTTTTACCCTTTCTTTCGTCTTTAAAACGAGCAGGGCATCATGTAACAGTAGCATGCTATAGAAGATTATCTCCAGGTTATCTTTCAAGATATCCGAATCGAAGAGTGGTTTTGCCCGTTTGTGAAGAAGAACCAAAGCGTTTCAAAGAAGCTGTTTTAAAACTCATATCAACGGGTAAATATGATATTGTTTGTCCACTTGGGCACTATACTACGCGATTTTGCGTGGAGCACAGGAAGCAACTTGAAAAATATGCTTCTGTACCTGTGCCGGATTATGAGGTATTCATGCGTGCTTACGATAAGGGCCAAACAATGGCTTTTTGTATGAAGAACAATATCCCATGCCCTATGACATATTTCCCTGACGAGGAAGGTATAGACTCAATTATTAATAGAGCATCATTCCCATTATTTCTAAAGCCAAGAATTGGGGTCGGTGCAATAGGACAGCGCCAACTGGAGACCCCTCAAGATATAAGAACTTACTACCCCTTGTTTAGGAAAAAGTACGGTCCTATGATTATACAGGAATACATTCCCCATGACACTGAACTTATATGTCATACATTTTGGGATAGCCGGGGGAAGATGTGTGCCTGCATGGTTAATGCAAAGCCTCGTTTTTTTCCTCTTCGAGGTGGGACGAATACGGTTCTGGTCTCGATTGATCGTCCGGATGTTGTGGAATACTGCAAGCGTCTGTTCGAAGGTATTGGAATGGTAGGAATCGCTGATGCGGATTTTCTTGTTGACCCCCGTGACGGGCGGGCGAAGGTCATGGAAGTCAACCCTAGAGTTTCTTGTGGCATCAAAATAGGATTTGTCAGCGGTATTGATTATGCGGACATGTTGCTGCGACTGGCTAAGGGGTTGCCCATCGAGCCAAAGCTGGAATACAAGAAAAATCTCTGTTTGCGCAACCTTTGCCAGGAGATCCTGTGGTATATGTTCAGCAGCCGGCAGGCCCGGAGGACCACTAAGCCGTCTTTTTGGAAGTTTTTCGGCAAAAATGTCTTTTATCAAACAATATCGCTTGACGACCCGCTAACCTTTATTGGTTTCGTTCTCAATATGCTTTGCAAATACAGCCCTACCCATGCACGTGCGGAAAAACTGGGCAACTGATGTTGCTTGAAGGGTGTATAGAAATATTGGAGGCCGATTATGAGTAAATTTGGTCAAAGCTTGGTTTACAATTGTGAGATATTCAAACAAGAGGCCAAAGAATTGTTAACTGTTGTTAAAGAGTGTCCAGATCTTGAGACTGTACGTTTGAGATTGCTTGGCAGAGTCAGGCAAATACTTTATAACAGTTTTCAAAGTCAGGTAAGTCCGCCCGCTCAGGAGCTTATACGTGTTCGTGACTGTGGAGCGGCTTTAACCAGTGTCCTTGATGGCAGGTCGGACAGGAGAACAGGCTTTAGTGTAACAAAAGCTCTTTGGGATATTGCCAACAACAGAGCCAGAGATGACTTACAGCCGGGTTTTTTTGCAGAACTTACCAACTGGATTAGAGGTCTTGAGGGCAGGTCTAAATTTCAATACATTGGCCACGCTGATTTTGATGGGGCTTTGACCGGCCGGGAAGCAGCAATCCAAAGGTCAAGAATGCTTGACGAACTGTGGGTAGTCATGCAGGAAAAAATGGGAGGCTATGGTGACGGGCTTTCGAAAGAAGCAAGAAAGCGAAGACAGAAAAGAAAAGAGCACATATTGAAGATTCTGGGTGCGAGTGAACAAGACTGGGCAAACTGGCGATGGCATACAAAGAATGTTATCACTGATGCTGATAGACTCGGCAGTCTGGTCAAGCTTAGCAAAGATGAAAAAAGCTGCATAAAGAAGGCCTGTGAAAACAAGCTTCCCTTCGGCGTGACACCTTACTACGTATCTTTGATGGATCATAATGGTCGGGGCAGAGACAGAGCTGTTCGTATGCAGGTCATTCCACCTATGGACTATTTAGACCATATGATTCGTTACAGAAGTGACAAGGAACATTCCTGTGATTTTATGTTGGAATCTGACACTTCGCCTATTGACCTGATTGTCCGCAGGTATCCGGGAATTGTAATCCTCAAACCTTATAACACTTGTCCGCAAATCTGTGTATATTGTCAGCGTAACTGGGAAATTGAGCGGCCCATGGCACCGGGCGCATTTGCGGGCACCGAAAAAATTGATGCTGCGATTAAGTGGATTGGGGAGCACCCCACGATTAAGGAAGTTCTTATCACTGGCGGTGACCCCTTTATGCTTGACGATAAACAACTTGGTAAAATATTAACCAAGGTTTCGCAAATTCCGACTGTCGACCTTATCAGAATTGGCACACGAACCCCGGTTACGGTCCCGATGCGGATTACAAAAGAGCTTGCAGCTTTATTAGGCAGCTTTCGCGAGGTGGGTAAGCGCGACATAGCGGTGGTAACTCATGTGGAAAGTCCATATGAGATTACATTTGATACCGCTGAAGCAATTGATATTCTTAAGCGCAATGGTATCAGTGTTTACAATCAGCAGGTATATACTTTTTATGTTTCCAGACGTTTTGAAAGTGCGCTGCTGAGGTTGCTGCTTAGACGAATCGGGATAGACCCTTATTACTCATTTGTCGCCAAGGGTAAGGAAGAAACAAATATGTATCGAGTGCCCATTGCCCGTATTTTACAGGAGCAGAAGGAAGAAGCTCGTCTTATACCCGGGCTGCGACGGACTGATGAGGCAGTTTACAATGTGCCTGGTTTAGGCAAAAATTATATAAGAGCGAGACAGCATCGTGACTTGTTAACGGTGTTGCCGGATGGCTCGCGGATTTATGAATTCCACCCCTGGGAAAAAAACGTCGCTTACTGTGAAACCTATATGGCAACAGATGTTCCCATTCTGGATTATTTGCAGCGTTTGGAACAGATTGGAGAAGATGTCCGGGAATACGAAAGTATATGGTATTATTTCTAATCAGATATAATAATTATTTCATGGTATGGTGAGTTTATGCGAGGTGCACTTACCATTGATGTAGAAGATTATTGGGGCATCTTCTCACGCGACTGGCTGCATATCGACGCTGAGCCAAGTGATGCAGTTGTAAGGAATACGGAATGGTTCCTTCAGACTCTCGGCAGTTATAATATAAAAGCTACTTTTTTTGTTCTTGGCGAGGTTGCAAAAAAATTTCCGTTTCTTGTTGAAGAGATAGCTAAAGATGGGCATGAAGTGGGTAGTCATGGTTTTGACCACAAGCAAATTTTTAAACTTACACGGGAGGAATTTCGCAAGGAGGCAGGAGATTGTAAAAAACTTCTGGAAGATATTGCTGCAACTCCGATTTTAGGACACCGTGCACCTGCTTTTTCGGTAATGCCACAGACTAAATGGGCACTCGAGATATTAGCTGAGGAAGGTTTCAAGTATGATTCCAGCGTATACCCAATATCTGGGAAGCGGTACGGCTGGCCCGGATTTAGCAAGGATATATGCAGGATTGATTTGCCATCGGGACGAAGTATCATTGAGGTGCCGATGTCAACGGTGACTGTTTTGGGCAAAACTCTGCCTGCAGCAGGTGGAGGATATATCAGACATTTTCCTTACACCGTCACAAAATGGGCAATAAAACGTATCCAAAAGAAAAGACCTGCAATAGTCTATATGCATCCTTATGAAATAGAAACCGAGCTTCGGTCGTTTTCCACCGAACATCTCGCACCAGAAGACAAAAGCAGAAGTCTTAAGCATCACAAACTGCAGTTGAGAAACAGGCATACTGTGCCCCGAAAAGTAAACAAGCTTTTATCCCAATTTGATTTTGCTCCCTTAAAAAAGGTCATAGCAGATAGTCTTAAAGTTACCAGTGAGTAAGTACTGAATAAAATGACCAACAAGTACACTATAGGACAGCCAGAAAGCATTGAATGGTGCAGC
>SDBT01005545.1_pt1 | contig 21146 bp, 47 predicted proteins | sample 2277101 | NCBI WGS metagenome assembly SDBT01 (sample SAMN10404973, study PRJNA504765) | marine sediment metagenome | isolation source: marine sediment core GS10_PC15, 103 cmbsf | place: Arctic Ocean: Southern Knipovich Ridge | collected 2010
CAGCAACGACGAGGACAACTCAGTATCGGCCGACCTCGCCTCCGCGGCCGTGTCCGACAACATGAATGCCCTCATCGCTTCCGTTGTGACGATCGATTTTACCATCACCGAAGCGGCACTTTCCCCCGGAACAGTGCTTCACGTTCGGCTCTCAACATCGATCAACGACGGCGCTACCGGCACAGCAGTGATCGGGTGTATCACGAAGATTAGCTTACTCTGCGATACCAAAGGTTAACGGACAATGAAGCGGTACCGCAAAGGGCAATTGTGGCGAACGCCGAGCGCGGCTGAATCAGCGGCCCACGCCGACGCCGCAGAGTCTCATCGACGCAGCCCGGCGCAGTCGCAAGACCTTGCACCGGTCGGGCAAGACATTATCGTGTTGACGCCACCGGGCGGTATCGCGGCCAGAGATGGACTAACGATCTATTCGGCTCTCTGTACCCGTTTGATCGAAATCGACGGCACCTCAAATACAAAGACGCTGGTTCAGACAGACGAAGAGTTGCGAATCTACAATTTGGATCCTGATGCTGTGGCCGGCGAACAGTACGTAGTCACCAGCCTTACGTTTCACGGGACGCGGCGTGTTGACGATCGAACGACGCTTGTCAAATTCGAGCTACTCGAAGAACTCGTCCAATTCTCCGGCGATACCGTTCAGGCGGCCCGCAAGACGTGGGATCCATCAGCCAACAGCGGAGCCGGCGGCTATACCGTCGACTGCAATGATATCGTTCTGGTGGGAGACTTTAACGAGGTTGGGCATAATGCCGGCGTAGGTGGCTTCGGTGTCGCGGAAATGCGCGCCCGGGCGGACGGGGTTATGGTCGGGACGATCATTGACCTCTGTTGCCCGGGCGATGAGCAGGGGGTTTGTCCATGATTCTCCGATCTGCTTGGAATATTGGTAGCCATTCCCTCTTGTGTGCTATAATAAAAGCAACCCCGGCAGTTGGAGCTACCGGGATCTAAACATATCGTTACTGAAAAGGAGCAACGACATGTCTGTGAAGCATTCTACCACACTCGTTCTGGCCGCGGTTCTGTTTCTCGGCTGCGAGACCAAAGAACCCTTGCCACTCCCGGAAGCCCGGATCGTCAACTGCGGCCAGGGAGATGTTCATTACGGGCAGCACTACGACTACTACCATGGGCTGATTGCATCGAAGTCGAATCGACCGGACATCGTCGATCGGATGGCGTGTGCTCTGGACGGCCCCTGTGGTCGAGTTTGGTGTACCCGTTGTGAGCGTTATGCTTGCGAGCGGATTATTATCGAGTAGGAGAACTTCTTGTGGGTCGCCGAAATTGCCCGGGATGCTGTCCGCGTGAATGCTTTCTGTGGCCTGACGCTTTTGCGCGTGCCAGCATCGGATCAGATTGGGATCAGGTATTGGGGTCTTGGTCGATTGACGGGTCCTTTCGCTTGACTGAGTCAGGGACATCGGGGGCTACTATAGCTACGACGAATCCGGTATTCCCGCGTCCGTTTCACCATCTGGTGAAAACGACGTTGCTTGCCGATCTTCCCGTCGGAGCGAAGCCCCGCGTCATCGCCAATTATTTAGACGCGGACAATTATTTCTTCGCTGAATTTGAGAAGCTGTCGACGGCCCCTACTCAGGGTACGTTACGGATCTTTCGGCGTGCCGGTGGTAGTGACGGATCGGCCTTGGCTACGCTCACGGACGCAGTACAGGACGTACCGAGTGGTGGCGAAGGGCCGCAGCTTGAGGTGTGTTTCACAAGTGAAACTTTTGCCGCCCATGTTTCCCATGTGCTGGATACAGTGACCACCGGGTTTGTGTTTGTGTGCGATCCGGAAATCTTCACAAACGGCAACTTCGCCGGGCTTGGGAACGGCCATACAACAGTTGTCAAATTCGTGGATTTTGTGATTCAAGAGTTGGAACCGTCTCCAGGAAGCTGCCCGACTTGCACGTGTACTTGCGAGGGAAAGTGTATCGAACCCAGTTTACTAGGCACGATCACATCGGATGGAGGTTGCTCCCACGCTGACGTGAACGGCGGGACGTTCCCGTTGACAAAAGTACAAGGCGGGGATGTTTGGGATTCTGGGGAATTTTCATTATGCGGGCTGACGCACCGTTTCTTTTTTGGCTGCGAAAATTCCGATTCGCTCCCTTCCGGAACACCCGACATCTTTGGCTTGTGGCCTCATACATTTGACATCGACAATTGCAACGCCCTCAACGAACAGCCTTCCCTTCCTTTATTCAGTGTATCTTGCGATCCGCTTATAATTGTGTTTGGGCCACTGGGCCTAGCTTTTGGCGGCACTCCGAACGAATGCCCTTGTTGCGATCAAGAAACTGAAGAAACTGGCACCGCATTTATCACCATCACGGAGGCACCATGAGTTGCCCGTGTGAACTGCCTGGTAGTGGTGATAAGGTCTACGAATGCGAGCGGCTCAAAAGAACCATGACGCTCGACTGGTGTCAGCTCTATCTGACGCGGGAGAATTATAAGAGAGGGTGGGACAAGGAAGCAGTCGAGGGTTCTACGGAGGCCGCAGTGGAATTGCCTCCCATCCGCGAGCAAGTTGTGGGTTTCATGACATCACTCGCGAGGTTTGCGAGTGATGGATTCCGGCGTGTCGATAAGCAAGAATTCGAGCGGAGAGTAGATATCTGCGTAGCGTGCAAATTCTTTATTCGCCGCAGAGGCAAATCTGGGAGATGCAAGAAGTGCGGCTGTTATAGTAAGCTGAAAGCACGAGGCAGAATCTGGACCTGCCCTGAGGACAAGTGGTAATATGCCCACAGAAAGCTCCCCCGTGAATTCCCTAGTCGAACGCATGAAGGCCCTTGCGGACGCAGCTAGCGACTCGGTAGGCACGCGCACGCCGCAGGATGCCCATCGACTCATGGCCCGGTGTCAGCGGTGCAGGCCGTTCTGGGACATCGGGCATGGCTGTTCGCGGATGGATCGCCGGGAGTGGGTGACTCTGCTGATCACCCCGGGCCGTTCGTGCAACCGGATGCCGCCTGCCCTTTAACGGCTAACCTCTATCCCGCTCACGTCTTGCGGCGAATCTTCGTCGATCCCTTTAACGGCCGTCTGTCCGTTAAAATTTCGGGCCGTTTCTTTTAATCCCCCCCGATCTAGGATTACTTTGCTCCATTTCCATAATTCGGGAATTTGCCCCTTCCCTTTTACCGAATTATGTAATATACTTTGAGCATGACAACCCCAGCCACTTACGAAACGGGAGCCGAAACGATGACCAAGAAAGAAAGACTGCTGAAAGCCGACCGAAAACTGACCAAGGCCGAGTGGGACTACATCACCTGGGGAACGCCGATCACGCGGACGCCGAAAAGCGACCCGCATAGCCGGACCCACAAGAGACTGTTCAAGTCCTGAGAACACCGAGGGTCGCCCCCCGGGAATCGCCCCGGGGGTTACTGGATACGGCACAAGAGAAAAACAGAAAGGCGCGTAGAATGCCACGCTCACCAATTCCCGACATCGGCGATCGGCACGTCTGTTGTCGCGTGTCCGGTGGGGCCGCATCAGCAATAGCCGCCATGCGTTGCCTTGAGTGGTTTGGGCCCAACAGGGTCACGCTGGTAAACGCCGACACTGGTTCAGAATCCCCCGGGAATTACGAACTCATCCGATCCCTGGAAATCGTGAGCGGACTGCCCGTAGAACGGCTTCACCAAGGGATGGACATCTGGGACGTATTCGACTTGCATGGAGTGATGAGGCTGATTCACGGCGGGGGGGCGTGCAAGGCCAGCGTCGAACTCAAGCAGAAGCCCTTGGACGCATTTACTCGCGATCACTACGCTCCGGAGCAGGTAGTGGTGGCCGTTGGCTTGTCGGCCGATGAGAAAGAGCGGCAGTTGAGACTCACGAAGCGCCTGCGTCCGTATGAGGTTATGTATCCGCTGAACGCCAAGCCGCACCTCAGGGGATGCCAGATGGTGGCCGAGCTAGAGCGATACGGGCTACCGAAATCGACGGCCTACAAAATGGGTTACGCTCACGACAACTGCAACGGCGGGTGCGTGTTGGCCGGTCAGGCTCAGTGGGCTGGACTGCTCGACGATAACCCGAAATACTTCGCCTATTGCGAGAAACGAGAGGGCGCGTTCTTCGAGCGGACGGGGTTTACGATGCTGCGTGATCGGCGAGGCGGGGATACAAAGCCCTACCCTCTATCCCAGCTCCGGACAGACAAAGCGGCGGGCCGCGTGTTTCGTGCCGCCTGGAGATCGGTTTGTGGGTGCATGAACGAAAAGCCCCCCCCTCGGCTGTAACGCTCTGTTACGGTGCGCAACGCTCAGAAAATACTTCCATAATTCGGTATTTTACCTATTGACGTTTTCCCGAATTATGTAATAATACAAGTATGACAAGGACACAACAACAAGCGAGCGAGACAATGAAAAAATCAGCAACAAACGGCCGAAACGGGAAAAAGGGATACAAGGGCGTCTGCCTGAGAAAAGACCTAAGACTGGCCGTCTACTTGCGAGACTCGTTCCGCTGCGTCTATTGCTGCCAGGACCTGCACGGAGCCCACCCCAGCGATATCACACTGGACCACGTACGGCCCGACTCGGACGGCGGAAGCAACGACCCCAGCAACCTGGTCACATCCTGCCGCCGCTGCAACTGCTCGCGACAGGACAAGCCCCTGGCCCGATTCTGCGGACCCGAGACGCGGAGCGACATCCGCCGTCTGACCCGCCGGGCGATCACCAAATACCGCCGACTGGCGAAAGCGATTATCGAGGGATCGACTGAAGACCCTCGCGGAAACTAACCGGCCACCACGGCCAACTCGCCCCCGGAGATCAGGGGGAGGCACAAGGGAGAAATGAGATGTCGACTACAATCACCCACGAGCACTACGATGGCACTACCACCACGGGCAGCCACTTCCGCTGCGTCGGCTCTATCCGCGGCTGGTGCGGCGTCAAGCACCGGAGCATTGACGCGGCCGGGCGATGTCTGCGAGAGGACCAGAGCGGCTGTCAAAGCCGAGGCGGTTATTCTGACCGGTCCGTCTACATCTACGACGGCGACGGGCACCGGCAAGGCCCTGCTGAGTATGACGACCTGACTTGACTAACCCCCCCAGCCCGTGGTCCCGAGGGCTCAATATCGGGACCGCTGGGATCACGCGGAGTGATCCACTCGCCGGCTGAGTAAGTCGGAGGCACAGGAGAATAAGATGTACACACTGGCAAAACTAGACGTGACGGCGTTTCAGGGCGAGGGTAATTGGGTATACGAATGTGAATGGGAGTTTTCGACTTGGTCTGAGTTGATGGCCGATATAGCACGTCGCGGGGAATACGCGAACGCCGTGTTCTTCGGCCGCGGTTCGCATATTCTCCAGGACAGGGAGGTCCTTGGGTCGCTTGCTGACCTGGACAGAATCGAGAAACCGTATCGGCAGATTACGAGGGCAGAATTTCTGGCACACGTAGAGGCTATAGCCTGACAGCTATTCTCCTGGCTCCCCGTCGACAATCCATGCCAACGGACTCGGCGGGGAGTCAGCCTATTCATATGAAGAGAACGCAAGACACTCACGAAACGGGAACCGAAACGATGACCGACTGGATTGAAACAAAGACAGCCGAACTGCTCGCTGCGGGCCGTCGCTCCGGATTCTTCGCAGACATGATTCAAGACGCCGAAGCGTTTGAGGCTGAAGGGTACGTCTGGGATGTGGCCCTTGCTATATCCGCCTCTTATTGGACGCGCTAACTACTGGCCACCACGGCCAACTCGGGCCAGCGGGCTTGGCGGGGAGTCAGCCTAGATCATGCACAGGAGCGAGACTATGAGCGAATCTAAAACAACATCCGGCTACAACGTAACCGAGCCCGGCGACGAATTCACCGCGACCAACGGGCAGAACTATCGACTGCCACCTGACTGACCCGTATTCAGCCCGTGGTCCCGAGGGCTCAGAGTTTCGGGACCGCTGGGGCAATGCGGAATTGCCCGGACACCTTTTCACCCCGAGAGGAGACTTGAGATGCAACGCTACGTCGTATCATTCACGGCCGAACACGTGACCGTCGCGGACCTGGGCGGCATGTTTCGCGGCCCGGAGGTCATCAAGGGGCACCTCTACGGCAGAGCACCCAAAACCGTGTACGAGCGTGAGGGCAAGCGAGGAACCCGCCTGCGCGTACTTAGCGGGCGAGACAGCACGCCAATCCGCCGCGCGGCGAATCGACTGTTTGCCGGGGCAGAGGGATTTACGCGGCAGTGGAGTTCGGCCAAGCCTAGACCCCTGCCCTCGACACTTAGAGTGTGAGTGCCTTCTCATGTTTGTGCTACATGACTTTGTCCGGCTTTTGGGAGTCAGCCTAATATCCGAATCAATTACACAGGAGACGAGAACGATGGACCCCCGACTATTTCGGCACGACAATACTGACGGCTACACTGGAGCCCAGTTAGCCGAACTCAACGCCGAGTGGGACAGACTGGCCGAGGCCGAGGACCTGGAGATCGGCACCGAGGAATACCATGACCGGGCCAGAACATTCAGCGACGAGGTGGCGGGGCGACCAGCGACCGACTGACCTAACCGGGTAGACTCACTCGCCCCGGTTTCCCTCGTCCGGCGATCCCCGGGCGGGGGAATAATTCACAAGGAGACACGAATCATGCCTGAGGCAATAACCTGCTCAGAATGCGGCGGGGGTTACGTAATGGTGTCCAGTTGCGATCCGTGCCCATTCTGCGATCGGCGGAAACTGGAGGCAGAGAACGCTACCCTAAGACAGAGGATGACAAACGTCCTTCTACATCAGAAGTCGACGAACCGGACGTTGACGGCGATCGAAAAACATCTGGCCGCATACAAGGGGAAGCTATGAAACCAGTGATCACTATCGACCTGAAACACGGTTACCGAAGCCCGGATTACATTGCTTTTCGGATCTGGCAACAGCTGTTCAATATCTTCCGCCATGGCGGTGGCGACTTGAACCGTATGAACAATCTCACAGTCGATCTTATAATCCTAGAGGCAGCCGTCCAGAAAGCAGTCCAGGCGAAACCTCAACGTCTGTCGCTATACTGGGAGTGGGGCACAGTCGGGTCTACGGAACTGAACCCGATTGCCTCTTCGCCCGCCTGCTACCATATCGAATGGGAGTCGGGCGCGGACATCATTACTATCACACCGCCTGAGGGGATCATATGACCTATGCAGTCTACATCGACGGCCGAATCATCGGAACGGTGACGGCTCCTAATCTGCGGGATGCCGACCGGGTGGCCAAGATTACGTACGGAAACATTGCGAGAGCGAAGATATCATGAGAGACATCAAAACCGAACTTCAAAAGGAAATCAAACGCCGCCGAAACAAGCTGAATCTGACCGGCGCCGAGTTGGCCGAGTTGGCCGACACCCCGGGCGGTGCGATCGGGATATCGGACATCGAAACCAAGGACAGACATTGGGGATCGTTCATGGTAATCTGGCGGCTGCTCCGGTTTTTGAAAATCAACGCGCTGGATTTCCTACGGCGGAAGAAGAAATCATAATGATCAGAATCGTGCGAAACGACCGCCATTGCTTTGAGGCCGAAATCACGGAAGAGAGGAGTACAGGGTGGCTCCACTTCACGCGAGACTCCAAGGCGGAAGGGGGAACAGTCCACCTTGTCGCATCCATTGTGCCCGTGCGAATTCCATCCGAGATCGCGAGTAAGCTGGCCGCATGGCTGGCCGAGGAATAGCTACCCCTTCAATCACCGAAACCCTGACCGAGGAAACGAGCATGAGCGACAAGATGCGATGGAGATACGGCGAAACGAACCGGGTGATTGCGTCCGTCGATTCGGAAACCGTAATCGAGATTGGCGATTTCGTCTATCACGAAAACGACGCTGCCAAACCTGCCAGTGCGCAGGCGGACCAGTCTTCGGAAACGGCTAACCAGGAATTGTTCGTGAAAAGTTTCCTGGGCGTGGCCATGCAGCGGAGCCGGTGCGGAGACACCGATCCCATTGGGGTGGCAACTACGGGCGTGTTCGAGGTCGATTGCCTCCCCAGCACGTTTGCGATAGGGGACTTAGTCGGAGTGCCGGAAGTGGATAGCGGCAATGCTCTCGATAACCAGAGGGTGGTATTCGTGCTGGGCAAACAATATGCCATCGCGAGGGTAGCCAAGCGAGTGTCCCCCAGGGCTGACAATGTATTGGTTGACATCCGTTCCACTGTGATGACCGGAGGAATTCTGTAGACTTTTGGCCCCGTAGCTCAGAGGATAGAGCGGCGGATCAGACGTGATCCGCGTCACAGTGAAACGGCTTTAGGCAATAGTAACTAGCGGAGGTTCGATACCTCCCGGGGCCGCTGATGCAAAGGGAGTTTCAACACGAAAGGGGACGACATGCCGATAAACATCATCGTGACACCAGACGAGAAGTCGGCCGCCGAGATGCGCAACGGGCAACTCGCAACGATCACAGACTCGGGAGTGTTTCCCGATAACATCGTCGGTGTACTGTGCGTCCGGTGTAACTCCGACTTGGTTATCCTGTCCGGCAAAACACGGCTGGCGCCCTTTAATCCGTGTCTGGCAGGTGCTTGCGATCTTTCCGTGGGCGTCCGTGTACGCCTCGTGTCGAATGGCACGCGGCTGGAAATCACCGACAACAAATAGGAACCCGCGCCCCGCTGGAAGTGGGAGCGGCTTGGAGGGATTCGGAATCCCGTTACCACGGAAGATGCCCGGCAGACCCAGGACGGGGAGCCGGGTGGACAATGGAGGGAATCATGGGCGTCTTGACACTGAGCAGAAAAACACACGAACAACTCCTGATCGGCGGGAACATTATTGTTGAGGTTCGCGAGATTCGGCGGAGCAGAGTGGTCCTGTCGGTCTCCGCACCGGATGAGGTGCCTATTCTCCGGGCAGAATTGAAAGACGAGGAGTCCGAAGAATGACGCCGCCCGCTGGCTACTACGAATACCTCGAAGAAGAGGCCCGCCTAGAACGTGCCGAGGACGAAGCTGAAGCGTGGCGGGATCAGTGCGATCACGAATTGCTTCGGACAGCCAGAGGGCGGCGGAAACCAGATGCCCCAGAGGAAGAAAATGGCTAACATGACAGTAGCAGGAGCCCTAAGATTTGCCAGACGGAGGCAATCAAGTTTGCCCGAGGATGCCGGAATCAATGCGGCCGTGGCGACGCTGGCCGATGAGGTGATCCGACAGCAATCCATCATCCGCCGTCTACTGATCGCCCGGAACCTTAGGCTGGAACGTCAGGCGCGGCCGATGGACATCGTCATGCTCTCGGATCGGACCGGGGGCGCGGTCTCGACTGCGTGCATTTGGGAGATGGAATTCGGCGACGGTGAGCCTACCCATCTCGCAATAGATGCAGTCGCTGCCGCTTTGGGGATGACTCCCGAGGAATTAGAGCAGCCTGGACGGCGGCCGACCAGAGACCTAACCGATTGGCAAGAGAAAGCAGACAAAGTGGCCGAATCATGAAGAAAATATCATACGATGACTTTGCTCGTGAGGTCAAATCGAGTGGCCTGAAGCCTCGGTGGTGTCACCAAACACATTGGCAAATAATGTGTGGCAGCCAGTTGGTGAACGTGTGGCCGAATACCCGCAAGCGTGGACTCGCCTTCCAGGCCGACGGCGAGAAGTCGCGAGGCGGAACAGTGTCCGAGGCTATTCGTCTTGCGGGCCCGGCAGACAAACCAAAGGTAGACTTACCCCCGCCTTGGGAAGAGCAGAAAGAACACGTTGGCTTGATCCGCCGTTTCTGGCGACGAATTTGGTAGAAAGGCCCAGTCATGATCCACGACGCAAAAGTAAAGGTTACCTGCGATCACGAGGATTGCCACGAGAGCGTAATCGTCGACCTGAGGTACGTCTATTGGAATATGGACGACTCATCCGGCCATTACGACACCAGCGAGGACGCGATAAAGAAGACCCTAAAGAAAGATCACGATTGGATAGTCCGCGACGACGAGCACTTCTGCTCGACGGAATGTGAGGCCGGAGCGTGACGGACGGGCAAACAGAAACACAACAGCAGGTGGACGCGGATAATACGATCGTGGAAGGAATGAAATAATGGACCTATCGAAACTGCAAGACCCGTTTCCGGCCCAGGATATAGAATGGAGGGTGGGTCAATCCGGGAAGAATCCCAAGGGCATCTTCTGCATGGTGCTGGCGTACATCACGGCCAGGGCGATTCAGAATCGGCTCGACGAGGTGTGCGGCCCCGGGAATTGGCAACTTGAAAAACCCGTGGTGCTGCCGCTGAAGACGGTCGCGTTAGGCTGCGGGATTTCGATTCTAATCGAAGACCAGTGGGTTACGAAATGGGACGTAGCCGAAGCTACAGCGGCCGCGAACATTGACGCGGCGAAAACCGGGTGGTCAGGGGCCATGAAAAGAGCCGGAGCCCAGTGGGGAATCGCCCGGTATCTCTACTACCTCGACGCGGCATTTGCGGAAGTAAAGGAAGAGAAATCAAAAGGATGGAATTGGGCGAAGCTCCCGGAGAAGCACGGCGCCGGCGTGTACTACTGGCTACCACCAAGACTTCCAGCGTGGGCCCTCCCAAAGGACAATACGGTTTCCAAGGAAACAGTCAAGGAACTGGCGATTGCGTGGCGGGAAAAATTCGCGGCCGATATCGCGGCATCCGAACAACGCGAGGGCTTCGTTCGTTTCGTTCACTCCGTGGCGGGCGAATTCCCCGTAGCGGACCACACCTGCTGGACGCTGGAAGCGATCGCTAAGTGCCGAACGCGAATCGAATCCACGGTTGACCCATCCGGGCCTGACGCCGATATCCCATTTGGAGCGGGGCATACGCCATGAGCCGATTACGGGAACGATTCTTCGATGCCACAGGTTTGACGCTAGAGGAACTGTCCCATTTCGGTGAAGAATTTTGCCAGCTCCAGCGAGACATACCGTTTTTTATCGGAGATCTTGCACGGTACGCCGAGGCACGTTGGCCCGACACGTGGCAACAAGCCTTTCCTTCCTGGGCCAGCCCAGGAATGATTGACCGCCACAAGGGCGTAGCGAAGGCATACCCAAAGGAAGAGGACAGGGCCCATGAGGCACCGTACACCCAATACATGCAGGTGTCGGGAAAGCCCGACCGCAAACAACTGCTGGAGGAAATGATTTCAAAAGGACAAACTTCTGATGAGTCACGAAAGGCCACACCGGAGACGAAAAGATCGCGATGGTGCCTTGCGATCGACACCAACTACTGGCTGCATAGGTTCTGGTTCAGCGGAGCCGGTGTGGAAGCGGCTGCGGGCGTTTCTAGCTGGATCCAACGCCTCGTCGAGCGGCTGAAAGAAAAGGGGCTCACTGACGTGGTGTGCTGTTTCGATTCCAAGAGCAGCTTCCGCAAGGAACTCACTGCCGACTGGGAGGACAAGTACAAGGACCGACCAGCGAAGGAACCGGAATTGATTCAGCAGATTCAGCTTGTGAGTGAGTTACTGTCCACGGCTGGTTTTATGTGCGTGAAGCAATCTGGTTTCGAGTCAGACGACCTGCTCGCATCCTACGCCATTCAGTTCGACGGGCGGGTGACGATCTTAAGCCAGGATAAGGACATGAAGCAGTGCCTATCCGAGAAGTGCAACATGCTCACCAATGTCGAATGGACTGAAGACCCGACCAGCGGAGAAATGCTTCCGGATTACAAGTGGCTCAGTGCGAAACAGCACACAGACGCAACTGGTTTGTGCCCGGCGCAGTGGGCTGATTACCAAGCGATTTGGGGTGACCCCGTTGACGGAATCAAGGGGGCTCCTGGCATCGGGGAAAAAGGCGCCAGAGACCTAATTCTCGAATTCGAGTCACTAGACGCGGTACTGGAAGCGGCCCGTGCCGATGACGGACGGATCAAGCCGAAAAAACGGGAGGCGTTGATTCAACTTGCCAAGCGGCTGGACGTTGTTCGGCAACTCGTTACTCTCCGGAACGATCTTGAAATTTCCATGGACACGAGGGTATAGCAATGCACATTTCCGACCTACACGACTACGGATCGAAAGAGGAACACGGCGACGCCACGAAGCCATTCCTTAACCAGGGCCAGCAGAAGGCAATGAAGCGTGAGGTTGAGGACATCATCGACGCCGAATTCGACCGCCTGGGGGAATACGCCAACGAATACATTAGCGACGTAGCGGCGCGCCGGGCAGAGCGATTCATGGAACGAGTGCTGAAGGGCGACGCGGACGCCGCAATGGCACTGCTGGGCGAACGACCAGGCGGGCGGGTGCGTGGTGGTGCTGAAGGCAATAAGCCATGGGCGCAACTCATTCACGGCATACTATTCGAGACAGAGGGGATGAAACTTCGCCGCCTGGTAGTAGAGGCAAACATCGACTTGATTGAATCGGAACGAATCGCAGATCTGGAATCCGTCGTTGAAGGGTTGTCGCGACAGATTCGAGAGTTGGAGAAACAGATTTACCAACTTGAACAGCGTCTATGATTCCGTACCTGAACCAATGCCGGAAGGCACTAACCAAAAACGAGAGATAGACATGACACAAGTATTCACCGAGAATAAAAAACTCATTCGGTGCTGGACGATGATTGTTGACGACTCCGGCTACAAATACCTAGTCAGTGTCCACGGCCCGTCCCTCGACGAGGCTGTGTTGCATCTGCGTGGTGCTGGATTCAAGGTCGTTGACACAGAGGAGGTTCGCGATACAACGATACTTCGAGGCCATCGTGTCTTCCCAGGCATGGAAGAGATCGATTGGCGTAGCGGGGAATCGTGCGAGGAAGAGTCATAATGCGGCGCAACACAAAGAAGAGAGCCAAGCGACGGGATGAACTGACCGAACCGGAATGCGTCGAGAGGATGGCCGATCGGGCTGTGGATATCTCGAAAAAACGGGAGACGACGAAGTGAGCTGGAATTACCGAATCGTGCAGTATGCCAACGGAAGCGGATTTGGGCTCCACGAAGTCCATTACGACGCGGATGGCCACCCACATTCGATGACCTCTGATCCGACTGGATTCGTGGGTGATACCCCAGGAGACATTCAAGGGGCCCTAATGGTTGCCCGGTTGGATGCCAACCGCCGTCCGGTGTTTAAAGAACCCGAGAACTGGAGCGAGTGATGCGGCGCAACACAAAAAAGCGGGCCAAGCGAAACCGGAAAGCCAAGCCGATTCGCGATCAACTCAAGGAAGAGGTGGGGATGTGCGAGATCTGCGGCCACGATCCCAGGCGGAAAACGTTTGAAATTGCGAGACGGAGGCTCGAAGTCCACGAGATCGCACGGGGGCCCGCAAGAGAGCAGGCGCAAGACAAACGGTTTGCCATCCTAGTCGTCTGCTACCCTTGCCACGAGGACACGAATAGCGGAGTGGAAGCCGAAGCGAAGCAGTTGGCGTGCCTGAAACTGAGCCGGCCGGATGACTACGATTTGCCGGCGTACAACCTTTTGAAGGGCCGTGGCCCTAACCGCGTGGCGCAAAGTGACGTCGATGTTTGGCTTGCACGGACGTAATGATAGTGGTAAAATGCGAGCGGCCTGAAGTCCTCAAACTTCAGGCCACTCTAACCACTTCAAACTCGTATAAGGAGTTCTATCGTGGCTGAATCTCATTGTACCACATTGTCGATAGCCATTCCCGGGCGGGCTAACGATTTGACTGATATGGTTTTTGGCGGGCTCACTGCTATCGAGGTGGCTTCAACGAAGCCGCGGATGTTATGGGTATGTCTGTGTGAATGCGGCCGACGTTCTGTGGTTTCTGCGGGCAATCTTGCATCTGGCCACTCGACAAGCTGCGGGTGCCGACGCCCGGCATTAGTTTCTCGTTCGCGTCGCCGGCACGGATTGACCCACACTAGCATATATACCAAGTGGGTCAATATGCGCAATCGTTGCGACAATCCAGGCAATGACAGTTACGCCCTATACGGAGGCAGGGGCATTTGTGTGTGCGATGAATGGGACCGCTCATTCGAGGCATTCCTGCGTGACATGGGTAAATGCCCAGAGGGGATGACATTAGAACGCATAGACTCAAACGGAGATTATACTCCTATTAATTGCACTTGGGTGAGTCCTCAGGATCAGGCCAACAATCGCCGCAATAATCGGCGGTTCGAGTGGCGAGGACGACGTCTAACGCTGAGGCAAATATGCACCGAGGTTAGCGTAAATTACGAACTCGCCCGCCGCAGACTGAAACGCCGTTGGCCGCTATCAGAGGCGTTGTTTCACCCAAAAGGAAAACGTCGCTGCGCCGACGGCAGGGCGACTTCAATCACATGAAAGAACACAAACCGTTACCCAAGAGGACGTTGACGCATGGTAAGACATTGGAGCACGTACGCACGCGGAGCCCGGAAAGAACGCGGCGTGATGAACCGGACGGAGACGGAATTCTTTTCCAGCTACATTGCACCACGGCTTGTGTGCAAGGAGTTTGTTGAATCCTGGTACGAGACGTGGACGTGGCGACTCACCGAGAAAACGCCGGACGGGAAACCAGGCATTCGGTACACGCCGGACTTTGTTGTTCTGCAATCCGACGGGTTCCTTATCGCATACGAAGTCAAGGGAACCGGGATCGCGACCCGGGCCGACCTGAACCGCGTCAAGCTGGCGGCCGACAAGATACCGATTCCGTTCTACGTCGCCACCAAGCAGACGAAAAAGAACGGTGGCGGATTCAAGATCGAGCAGTATTGACACTCTAACCCAGGGAGGAAGACATGATACTGAAATGTGACTGCGGAAACTCGACGGCCGACGTGCTGCACGGAAAAGGATTCCGACCCCACTCTGCACTGGTTAAGTTTTGCGACCGGCCGACACCGAAGATCGGCGTGACACCATCGCAGGAGGAATTCTGTTGCGACTACTGCTCATACACGCGGACCAGGGCAAGGGGATTGGTTACCGGGGCCAAGTGATTCATCTGACACTCTAACCCAGAGAGGTGCAAGCCGATGAAGAAATACCCAGACGACATACGCAAGCCGGGGTTCAGAACTACTGAGACAGCCCTGGACATGAAACTACCCGTCATGGCCGATCTAGGCGACGGCTGGTTTCTGTTGGCGCACCCGAACGGGCCGGGCATTGGCAGCGGATTGCACCTGGGTGTGCTACACAGTGAATCAACAGAGACAGCCAGAGAGGACGAGGACGAAAAAAACATCAGCCCGATCCCGGAAGCAATTCGAGCCAAGGCAGTGGAAGAATTTCAGAAAATCGCGTGGCCGTTGATGCGTGGGAAATTCTATACTGAGCCCGACTTCCAGCCGAAACCAGAGAACTGGTTCTATTGCGAATTGTGCCGAACCGTCGCCTACAAGCACGACTGTTGCGGCCACTCCAGTTGCAGCGGCGCAGGGTGTGACGTGTGCTGCCCGGCAATACCTACTGAAATCATCGACAGGATGCTACGCGACGGCACGGCACCAGACGAAAGCACGGTACCGCACCTAGAAGATGGGATGACAAAGCTGCTTCGGGAAGCCAAGGAAGCGGAAACCAAACCAGATTCCCATTAAAGGTGAAGCGATGGAAAGTGACAGTAAGCCTCGTCCGTCACGTGCTACGGTAATTTGCGAACTGGACCGAGAACGCAAAAAGACCGAAGAGACGGACGGCAACAGAACACATCCCGTAAGGATTTGGGTGATCCGCCGGGCGCTGGAATACTTGCAGGAAGACTCCCCTTGACACCTCCCCAGCCAACTGCTAATGTGTGAGTAGACAAGGAACAAGGTACCAAATCATGAGACACAGCACCCCGCACGGTAAATTCTAGGCCACTCTGGCCGAAGGTTTCTTGTCTAACCGTGCGGGGTAGCTGATCCTAGAGGTGACCCTGATGACTGAACCGAAGTATCAAGAGGTCTCAATCGATGAGATTACCGTTTCAGAAAAACGGAGGCCAGCACAGAAAGCGGCCGTCAAAACACTCGCCAAGTCCATTCAGGCAATAGGACTCCAGCACCCCATCGGGCTGACGAAAGAGTTTTGCCTAATCCACGGGCGGCACCGACTAGAAGCCTGTAAACTTCTCGACCGCAGCACAATCCCGGCCATGATCCACGACCTGGACGACCTACGTAGCAAGATCGCAGAGATTGACGAGAACTTCTTGCACAACCGCCTGACGGCGATACAGGAAGCCCAGGCACTGAAGCTGCGGAAGGAAATGTACCTGAAACTGTACCCGGAAACCAAAGCGGGTGCGACCTTAAAAAAGGGTCAGAATTCCCCACAGCGACAAAATGTCGCTACGGGGGACGAGCAGGAGTCTTTCGCCGCCGATACAGCCTCCAAAACCGGAAAAAACAAGCGAACAGTGGAGCGAGCCGTCAAACTCGCTGAAGGCATTTCTGACCGAGTGGCAGTACAGTTGGACGGGACTAAAATTGCTGACAATAAAACTCAGCTTGCCGAACTGACGCTGTTATCCGAAGCGAACCAACTCAAGGTCTTGGCCCACATTGCGGAGGGAAAATCCAAGACCGTGAAGGATGCGGCGGGCAAGCTCAAGGTCGGCCCCGACCCCCTGGCTAAGTGTTCGCAGGAATTTGCGGCTGCCGTCAAGCGTGAGGCGATCAAGATATCTAAGGAGCAAATCAAGACCCTTGTGGGACTTCCCGAGAAGAAACGGAAACAAGCCGAACTGGACATGATGGGCGGCAAGTCGGCCGGGCACGCAATCAATCCCCACCGTCCGCCCGTCAAGACCGTCAGCGCCGCAGAGAAGGAAGCTATTCAGGCCCGCGAACAGATCAAGATTTGGGCGGACACAATCGGCCGGTGGCTCGGAAAGAATCCGTCCATTGACGAGTTGCGAGCGAAGTATCCGGGAAAGCAGGGGGACCACGTAGTCAAGTCGGCAACCCAATTCTACGAGAGCCTAGGGAAATGGCAGAAGGTGATCAAATGAGAATCAAATGTTGGATGTTTGGCTGTGCGGATGGATACCTGGGGGAATTCGGCTCGTGTGACCGTTGCGGTGCTGACTCAGATAGTCCGCAGTGGCGCAAGGGCGGCGGCTTTCTGCTTCCGGTATGGTGGTTGGTGCAAGGCACCTACAAGTGGCTCAAAAGGCGTACCATCGGCCGCAAGTGCGATGTGTGCGGAAAACGGTTTCGTTCAACTTCCTATTCGTGGACATGTAGCCCTAAGTGCGAAACTCTTGCCCCTCTGGATATACCTTTTTAATGATCACCCTCCGCCCCCAACAAGTCGTATTTGAGGAAGCTATCCGGGACTCATACCGGCGAGGCAACCGCAGCGTTCTAGCAACGGCTCCCACTGGATTCGGCAAGGGCGTTGTGATCGCAGACATGGGGCTCAAGGGAGCCAACAAAGGCAACTTAGTTCTGATCGTGACCAACCGACGGCAGATCGTTCTGCAACTACAAGAGCACTGCTACAACACCGGAATCAGAACCGGCATCGTGATGGGGGGTATCGATCCGGATCCGGAAGCACGCATACAAGTTGCGTCCATTCAGACCCTCATGCGGCGCGGCTATGGGGGATTCGAGACGCCAGGGATGATAATTATCGACGAAGCCCATAACATGCACGAGGCATATCGTAAGCTGATCACCGAGGACTTCCGGGAAGTCTACGTGCTTGGCATGACAGCGACGCCAGTGGGGCCAGGAGGGGCCAAGATCGGGCATTTCCAGGAGGTCGTGGAACCGATTCTCAATACCGAAGTTATTAAGGCAGGGGATTTGCTCAGAGTCGATGACTACCTCGCTCCCAGTGAGCCCGACATGGGGGGAATAAACCTCAAGCAGGCCAGCCAAAATGAGATCGGCGAGCGGGTCGAAACGTGTACCATCTATGGCGACGTGTTCAAGGAATGGGAGCCCTACAAACATATGCAGACGATGGTTGTACTTCCGAGCCTCGCTGTCTGCCAGGGGTTCTATCGGCAGTGCCAGGCCAGAGGAATCACAGCGAAGATTGTCGACGGCAGTACATCACCGGAAGAACGGAAAGACACCTTCAGCGAGTTCAAGGAATCAGATTGCCAAATGCTGCTGGGTGTCGACGTTGTCCGCGAAGGGCTTGACCTCCCGATCGCCCAGTGTCTGATAGACCTTCAGCCCACCCATCAATTCCGAGTCTACTGGCAGAAGCTCGGCCGGGTGAAGCGACCGCACGATGGGCAAGAGTCGGCGGTAGTGATCGACTTGGCTGGGAATCTCTGGCGGCACATGGTACACCCCGATCAGGATCCGCCCTGGAAGGATATCACAGACGACGCGACAATAGAGGAAATCATCGAACGGAAAGCGGGCGTCCGTTGTCCCGAGTGTGGAAGCAAGGACATCTATTCCATCAAAGGGCATGGCTACAAATGCGAAGAGTGCGGACATACTTGGCAAACATCGAAGCCGTGGGTCTGCCCACACTGCAAGCAAGCCCTGGGGCCGTGGCAAAAAGTCATCGGCGGAGTGTGCCCCAATTGTAGCGAGAAAGTCGGCACCAAACCCATTCGTCATATCCGCATGGAGGATGGCTCGATCCGTTCCGTTCCAGCGGATGAGATCAAGCGGCGAAAGAAAAAGAACGCCAACGCGGGGCAAGCGACTTGGGACAAGTGGAAATATATTGCCCACAACTGGAACAAGAAAAATCCCGACAAACCAGCGAAGACGCTGAACTGGTGCGGAGCCATGTTTCGGAACGACACGGGCGGCTGGCCTGCGGGATTGAAGGGGTGTCCGGAAAAAGATGACGGCGACTGGAAGCGTGTTCCCGTCGCTGTGTATCCGTGGATGAAGTAGACCAATCAAGGTTGCATTGACAGCGAAAGACGACAGACGAAAGCAGCGTATGACACCGGGCTCGGCCCATCAAACGGCCAGGCAACGACAAGAACTGTGAGACCCGCAAGGGGTTAAGTTCGACCGGATTAGATTGACGGCCGGTCGGAATGTCTGCCGAAATCCGTTTACAATTTGAAATATACTACGCCGGTCTTAGCCGGTGATATGCGCTGGAGAATGGACACCGATGGGGAAGAGAACAACCATTCCGCGAAGTGCTGGCCAACTACGTGCTTGGCTGCGCGACACAGAAACGGGCCATGAGATCCTCAAAGAGGCGTCCCGTGGGTTTCTTGAAGACGAGTGCCGGAAATGTCAAAAGCTTCGCCCTTATCCGAAAGTACTTGTCGTGGTGCGACGCTTGGGGACGCGACCTGGAGTCGAGGTATTCTACGAGAAAGGTGTCAGTGTCCGCCTGGAAGAGTTAGTCGACTCGAAGGACGACAAGGAATTAGAAATTCTGGTGGAAACATTACTGGTAGACCAACTGCCGAAATCATGGAAGACTTTACCCGATTCTCCTGGATACCGACGAGATAGCATGGTGTTCACTGGGCTGTCAGCGATCACGCAGTTTGTACACTCGGAGGATTTGAAGTTGATTCGTGAGCTACAGGAATTCAAACGAGACCAGAACCATCCACACTAAACAAGGAAACAGCAATGGCCTTCGACTTCGCGGCAACGATTTGGTGCCTGGTAGTTATCGGGTGTCTCCTGGTGACGATCCTGGGCTTAAGGAAGGATCTGTCGTGGTGGAAGAATAACGCGAAAGACACCGACAAGGCTTGGAAAGAGCAAGCAGAAAAAGAGAGAGTGGCTGCCGATTTCAAGATCAAGGACCTTGAAAATACGATCGTATACCAGACTGATCAACTACAGAAGGCCGCCAAAGCAGTAGAGCAATACTTCACTACTCGCGAAGCCCACGATGACGCTTCCGAAGAATTGACAACACGGGTGGTCCGCGACACGCATTACCAGCGGCTCGCCCTGCTGGCTCTCGCCAAGGACTATTGTGAACATGATTCCTCTTGACCAGAACCATCCACACTAACCACAAGGAAACGAACCCATGCGATCGAAGATCGAATCAAACCTGAACGAGTTTCGTCAAACCCACCCGGTCTTGGGATCCAGTCAGCCGGGATCCAATCGGGGTTATTTTGAGATCGGCGCACTGAGAATTACCAGCGGTGGGAGCGGTGACAAGTGGGAACACGTCTCGGTCTCATGTGCTGACCGGACGCCGACGTGGGAGGAAATGAACAAAGTGAAAGACTTATTTTGGTCGGCTGGCGAAACCGTACTGCAATTCCATCCGCGCCGCGAGGGATACGTGAACACGATGGAGTATTGTCTTCATCTGTGGAAGCAGCGGGGAAAGGATCATCCACTTCCGCCGCAAAAACTGATTAGATAGACCAAGGGAGAACAAGCTGATGCCAGCAGAAACATGCGCTGACTGCGGCGGCAACGGTGACGACTACCTAGTCCCCTGCATCAACTGCGAAAAACTGTTTTGTTTGGAGTGCGTCGAACCGGTGCTCGATATCGACTCCGACCCTTCCGCCGATTGGATGTGCGAGGACTGCGAGTAAGCGGAGCTATTAAGGAATTCTTAACAACTGAACACGAAAGAGGAAGGAGACTATGCCCAAAGACGACAAATACGAGTACGTGAAGGCCACTATCCGCGAGGGGTGTAACCTGTCGTGGAGATACAAAATTCCAGATAGTCCCGTCCACGGCAGCGATGCGTACGACGACACAGTGGAGGGGTACACCGACCAGGAAATCATTGACCTAACGGCGAGCTATCTGGGCGTTGCAAACCCAGAGTGTATCGAGGTGATCTGGGACTGATTCCGGCATTAACTGACCACGAAAGAAAGACTATATTCTTTACGTCACCCTCTACAGCCACGACTGAAGGAAGGAAGCAATATGCTGCCTAACGGAACTGAATGGATCATCCACCCGGTGGATTGCATCGAACACATGGCGACAATGCCGAGAGAGTCGGTAGACTTCTCGGTTTTTTCGCCGCCTTTCCCGGCCGTCTACGCATATACAGACTCGCCATCCGACATCGGCAACAGCGACGACTTAAAAGGCGAGACCAAGCTGCATCTATCGTTCTTCTACAAGCAACTGGCCCGGGTTGTGAAGCCCGGCCGGGTGATCATGGTACACGTGGCGCAGATTCCCCGGATGAAACGGTCGGGCGGCGAAGGTATGTTCGACTTTCGTGGTCT
>SDBT01005546.1_pt1 | contig 21145 bp, 31 predicted proteins | sample 2277101 | NCBI WGS metagenome assembly SDBT01 (sample SAMN10404973, study PRJNA504765) | marine sediment metagenome | isolation source: marine sediment core GS10_PC15, 103 cmbsf | place: Arctic Ocean: Southern Knipovich Ridge | collected 2010
ATGCCACCACTGGTGAGCGTGATGTTGCCACTGGTGAGAGTGATGTTACCACTGTTGAGCGTGACGGTGCCAGTGTTGAGCGTGACGTTGCCCGTGACGTTGCCAGTGAAGTCGCGAGTGCCATCTACCAGAACGTACTGAGTGTGGTCGTCGTTCAACAACCCAGAGAGAACACTGTGATCGGTCACACCCGCCACGGCGCTGCGAGCAGTGGCCAGCCCTCGCCAATCAATGTAGTCGTCACCTTCATCAGTGGAGCGAATACGAGACTTGACCGCGTTGGAGTATGAACTCCGAGTCTGCCAAATAATAGTGGCGACCGGGATAAACTCTTGAAAAGATCTTTCGAGATCACCAAGTAACAAGGAGTTGATTTCGGTTTCCGCTCCTGTCCTGGCTTGACCGACAGTCCCGTATTCATTCTGGCCCATAACAACGATCACAGGTTCGGTGACATCATTCGTGGCAAAGATATGTGACAGAGTGTAGTCGTTGCTTCCTACCTCTGTGATTTGCCAGGTCGCTCCCGTCCATTCATTCCATGCTGCCTTACCAGAGCCCGTGGGATGCACAGGGTATTGAGTGGCGGTAAACTTTCTCCAAAGTCCGGCTGCACCGGTGCGATAGAAAATAGGTAGTTCAGCTATCGTTGATAATGTCTGCGGGTCGCCGTCGGTGACAGAGTGTCGGATGTCTTCGTCAAAGAATGAGCCGTCGCCGACAGAAAACTGAGCGGATGCGTTGCTACTGCCACTACCATCCACAGTCATATTGCCGAGAGCCATGCCCGCGATGTAAATCGAGCCTTCTGCGTCGTGCAGTCGACCGTGTGTGGCTGTATCCATCACCCAAGAATGAAACTCCAGCCCGACTGTGATAAATTCTCCTCCTGCCGCGTCCCAATAAGATGCAGATACAAAAACCTTATCGGTGTCTGAGTTGCTCCAAGGTGTTTGACTGGCTTGCAAATCTCCACTAAGGTCAAAGTAGACGTACCAAGTGCCCTCGGTGTTGGTTATGGTCACGCTTTGAGTAGTTGTTTTGGTGTATTTGACTCCTTCGACCCAGAACTTAAAGCTGTCGCCAATTGGAGTGACAGAGAGGGTGAGGTTTGCGCTGTTGTACGTGAGGACGGCTTCATCAACTGCGTCTAGATTCCAGCCAGTTTTTAGAGGGTACTGAGGATGATCATCATCTTCCAATCCAGTGAGCAAACCATGATCGCCTGCGGTTATCTCGAAGCGGCTGTTCGCCGTCACCCATGTCATGTGGTCGCCATCAGTGATGGGAGTGCCGTAGCAGTCGGACAATGACTTGAGATTGGGGACGACACTTAGATCGACAAGTATCACACCTTCACTGTTGTGTGTTTTGAGACAATACCCTACACGCGCCTTGAAGCTAGGGGCAGTTGCTGGGAAAGTCTCAAGGCCACCGGCAATGTTAGCTGACAAGAATACATAACTGCCTTCAACAAGGCCATTAGTGTTCATGCTTCGCACCAGCCCACCAACGTTCACATACCCGTCATCGTTGTGCGCGATGTCTTCGGTTGTCAACCCGAACACAATGGCAGTAGATTTGTCGTCTGCCTTGGACAACGCAATGAGTGGCTTGTTTCCTGATTGACCACTGATGTGGACTGCGCTTCCGTTGTTAATCGTGTTGCCAGTGGTGTTTCGACATCGCACCAAATGCTCTTGACCGATTTGAAGCGTCACGTTGCCGCCCGGCATACCGACTTCCAACGTGCCATCGTCGGCGTTCCATTGAAGACGGCCTTCCGCTGCCCCGCCCGCATAGAGGAGATCAAAATCAATGTAGTCGACGTTGGCCAGATGCGCAACATCCAACCCATCTGGATCGTCAAGCTGATTCTCTCGACCAGCGATAATTACAGTTGGTTTGTACGTGCTCATAGAACAGCTACCTCGTTGACTTCGATGTCAAATTTGGTCGTCGTTACCGCTATGCCCATTGTCACTATGGCGTCTCCGTCCCCCGTCGGGGGTGTCGTTCTCATTTGCCCGTCAGCAGTGTGAAGGAAGTAAACCGAACCAGGGGTCAGGGAAGTGGCCCCGATGACCGATGTCCAGTCTGCCAGGACCACAGAGCCGTCGGTCTGAACAATTGTGGCGTCATTCACGGAGGCGACTTGTGTTATCAGCCCGACTGTTCGTGACTTCACTGCGCCTGTCGCTGACGCAAGGTTCACCGTGTTGTTGCTGACGATGTATGCCGGGGCGCCAGCGTGGGCAGTCTCCCCAGCGACGACGTCAAGAGTGTGGTCGGTGCAAGGCGCGTGGTAGCCTTCAAGAACAGCATGAGCAAACTGACTCAAAATCAGCGTTGACTGACACGGGCGAGGCATTTCGAGAACGGCTGCCGCCTCTTGAACGAAATTCAACGTGTTGTCGCCAGGATCTTCGCCGTGATTGTTGTGCCATTCGGCACTGTGTTCCAGAAGCAATACGTTTTCTGGGGCCGTGGTCCGGTCGCCGATTTGCGAGACGTTATGCACCAAGGTCAACGAAGAAGAGGCGAGCAGTCTCTTCTCTTTCAGGCCGGCGGCGCCAAGGTTTGGCACCATCGGGATTCGGGAGTTGACTGCGAATGGGATCATTGGTACGCCAGGATGTTGACTTCAGCCCCTACTGCTTCCTCAATGAACCGGATGGCTCGTAGATCCCCAGTGTACCAGACGCTCTGGCCTGCAAAGAGTACCATCCCTACACTGGCGGTGGGGTCAGTGCCGTCATCGCGGTATCGTACGTTTTGGTTGATTGCTTGAATGAGTGCGACGCGACCGACGCCGATCTGTACACCCTTGGCTGACGAGAGGGAGTCAAGTTTCCTGTAGCCAGCAGGCTCAATGGTCGCGTCAGCTTGGAATCGGTCGGCCCATGCCATGTGAGATCTCCAAAGAAAGAAGAAAAGGCCCGGCGGGAGGAGGGCTCCCGCCGGGTACGCTATTGAATCCGGCCATTGGCCGGCGGGGCTCAAGCGTAGAGAACCGAACCCAGTTTCACGTCGAGCAGCGCGACACCACACAGCATGTCGAGGGTCACAATCGTGCCCTGGCTGGAGATGTCATACTGCATCGCGACTCGCATCGCCAAGTCGTTGTAGCTGCCGACGGCTGCCTGCACGCCAAGGGCGTTGCTTGGCAGAGCCAGCGGGCGGGTGACGAGAGCGACGGCGTCTCGATGGAACGCGAGGCACATCGAGCCGTGCGGGCCGGGGAACACTTCGTCGGCAGCGGTGATCGCGACCTCCAAAGGACGGTCCAGCCACACGATGGTAGACGTGGTGTTTACCGAGTCCACCTCGATGATCGTGTACGTCCTGCGAGCCGTGCTCACACCAGCAGCGAGCAACTGACCCACGACGGGCAGCTTGTTAGCCGTGATGGTGTTGAGCGTGACGCCCTTGTCGTAACCGATCGCGTAGGTAGCACCAGCGACAGCGGTCTTGAAAACGTAGCCGACCGCGTTGGCCGAGACATCGTACTTGTAGGCGTCAACGAGGGTGACGCCCGTGACCGTGCCCGTGTGAGCCGAGACCACCTGTGGCTGTTGGTCGCCCGTGAACCAGATGAACGAACCATCAGTGATGTCGTTGCTGGCTGTGATGGCGATGTTGCCCGTGTCGCCTGCGGAGGCCCCGGCGGCATGGTTCATCGTTTCCGTGTCCGCGTCCGCGAGGTTGCGGTAATTCACGTTCTGGTCCATGTAGGTGTCGAAGCCAAGAACGCGACCAAGACGAGCCTCTTGAAGGGCCGTGCCCCCGTCTCCACGCTTCTCCGCAGCGATGAAGAGTTCGGTCTTCAACATCTCGGTCTCAGCTTGCGGGCTGATGGCCAAGTTGCGACCGTTCGGGTACACCTTGTTGATGTTCATGATCTCGCGGGTCTCCAAGATCCAATCCTTGGCGTTGGCGGACGACATGCCAGCCAGCTTGCCGGCGGCGTTGGCGAAGAAGCGATGAACCTGACCGCACAGAATGCGATCCACCGAGCGAGCCATCTGCATGGCAGCGGGCTCCATGTAGTAGGAGATCAACTCCTTGAACGAGAGGCTGGCCTCTTCGTCCTTGATGGTGAACGTCACATAGACGTGCTGGTTCAGAGGAACCTGCACATTCGTGCTGGTGGCGTCCTGACTGACCACGGAGTCGGACTGAGCCTTACGCTTGGTCGAGAACTCACTGGGCCGTCGGGTGTTGACCACATCGCCGTAGCTGGCGACCAATGGCGAGAAGTCACGGTGGACGAGATTCGCCATCACCATGTTCTCTTCGAGGATCGCGAGGGACTCATTTGCCCACAGTTCGGGAATGAGGGCGTCGTTGTCGTTCGCGTAGCAAAGGGGGTAAAAGTTCATTAGGAACTCCTTGTTGGACTGAGTAAGTTTATGAAACTGACTCCCAGGTATTTTACACCGTGCGTCCCCTGGTTCTACGCACAGTAAACCCGGTCTTCCCGGTTGGCCCTATAGCTTGGAAGCGCGGACTCCAAAGCTGGGCAGCTAAGTCGCTATTATCGACCCGACACCTGTTTGATGATCGCAGAACGATTCTTGCGATATGTCTCAGGGTCCATCGACTGGTAATCGGTGTCAGACGCAACGTGTTCGCCTTGACCGGCGCCAACGCCACTGACGATGTTACTCTTGAAGAGATTGCCCCATACCTTTGGCAACTGACGCATACGCTTCACAGCGTCAGCCGGAGAGCAAAGGGTCTGGACATCCCTCCCTGTCTTTTCGTCAATATCGGGGAAGTCGACCATTGGGATCAGCTTACCGTCTTGCTCTTTGAGTTCGGTCATCGGCTTCAGCAAGCCAACGATCTGCGTCGGATTAAAGGCGTCGCCGCTGCCGGCGGCGTCCTGTAGCGATCGAATCACGGTCTCCTGCTTGTACAGGGATTCCCAGTGATCGCCACGCTCCTGTGCTTCCTTGATAGCCAGGGTGTGTTCTCCCTCAGCCTTCTTGCGATCGAACTCGATCTGCTGTTCCTTCGTTCGTTGAGCGGCCTGCAAGTCGGCGAGTCGACCTTGCAGCTTCTTCCGCTCGTCCTCAGTGAGGCTTTGATTCTGCAACAGTTCGCGATGCTCGGTCTCAAGCTGACCGTATCGCTCCTGATGCTTTCGCTTGTCCTCGGCAAGGATCGTGTTCAGATCGGCCTGCGAGAACGTGCGGTCTCCATCACCGTTTCCAGTGCCAGTGTTTCCGGTGCCGGTGCTGTTTGCCGTTGGGTCGCCTGTGGGCGGAGCGCCTGTGGGCGGAGCGCCTGTGGGCGGAGCGCCTGTGGGCGGAGCGCCTGTGGGGGTCGCGTCGCCGTCAAAACACAAAATGGAAACAGGATTGAAGAATTGTCTCATAGTTCCTAACCTTTTCGCTAGTTTTCCCTGCTGAAATTCAAACCGGGTTGTTGCAGGTGGCAAACCCGGTTAAATACTGAGCACCTTTTCATTAAGATGCGTGGACTGTCTTTCGTTAGTCAGCCCTACTGGTCGTAATCGTGCGGTCAAGTACGAGGTATGGCTTGAGCCATCTCCACACTCGGGCCGTCGGAATACCATATACAAGGTACTCCATTGCAGCGCTGCCGTCGGCATAAGTGGTACGAACAGCAGCGTATGCTTGTCGAATGATGTTTGCTCTTTCAGTGGCGTCTTCCGGATCAAAGCCTTCGATAAGTGCGATTGCTATCTCATAGCACGCCCACTCGATCTCCTCGGGCGACAATGTGTCCTGACCCCGAGGGAACTCCAACGCTTGTGTCGCGTCAGCAGTAATGATGTCTTGGCGGCTGGGTGGGTTCACAAGGATCTTCGTGTAGTTGCCGGTCTGGTGCGGGTCCGCCTCGTACATGACCAACCACACCGAATGTTTCAGGCCACGGTAGTTCAACAAGTCAATCATGCGAGTCGCTTCGAGCAACGCCTTGGGGCGGTCGGTCGGATCGCTATCGCTCCAACTCTCCGAATGCAAGCGAGCATCGAAGTAATCGTTGGCTTCGCTGAGAGTGCCGTAGTATGAAGACATCTATGCGATCCTTATGTGGTGTTGCCGATACCGCCGCCGAGATTAGCCGATCCGCCGCGCTTCTTCGCTTCCGAAGCGGGGGACTTGACTTCCTTGGCGGCAGGCTGAACAGGTTGGCCGGCGGGCTGGTTCGCTCCGCCCTTTTTGATGACCGGGCCTTTGCCGTTGAACTTAGCTACCATTTAGTCTTCCTTTCTGCCCTTCTTGAGGCTCTTGCCGGCGCCTCGTGAGGGTTGCTTCTTGTCGGCTTCCAGAGTCGTGTCACTTGCAGCATCACGCTCTTTCTTGCCAGACTCTGGGTCGGGGTCAATGTCTCTCACTCCTCTGGCAGCCATGCCACCTTCCGCGCCGTCCTCTGTGCCTTTGGGCTCTGTCGATACTTGAGCCTTAGCGATGGCTTGAATACGTTCGACGTGGTCTTGCTTCGCCTTGGCCCACTCTTTATCATCAAAGCCGAGGGCGCTGGACGCCGTCTCGCCGCCGACCAAACCCCCTTCGTGCGCCCGGATGATAATGTCGGGATCAGACGTCGTGTAGTTGGCTTTGTCGATCTCGTCGAAGATCTTGTCGATCGTAGCGGTGTTGATTTTGCCAGCCAGCAGAGCGGTAACGATGTTCTTCGACAGTTCCTTCTTGACTTGGTCGCCAGGGACCGTGTACATGAGTTCGGACAACCGAGTGGCTTCCTTCACGCGGTCTTCGTCGTTCTTCAGGCTATAACGATCCGGGTACTTAATCGTGGCGACGTCGCGCTGATCAGGGTCTTTGCTCTCATAGGCGGCCCAGTGCTGGGCGATCTGACGTTCCGAGTTCTCCAACACGAGACCAATGTATGAAAGCCCGGCTTCTAGTCCCTGGTCCGACAGCTTCATAGCTTCAGCAGAGATCGCCCGCTGACCTGTCTTGTTCTGGACAGCAAGGTTCACTAGCTTTCTAATGTCGTCCTCAAGCTTCTCTTGCAGCTTGATCGACGCCAGGAGCGGCTCAGGACTCGGGTGAATGAAGGAGGGCTCCTGCGCCTTCAGATCGTAGTAACGACCATGAGATGAGCCTGTGCGTGCTTCTTCTCCTGGCTTGTGATTGTCAGATGTGACTGTGGTTCCGTCATCATCAACAGTCTGCTTCAAGTGGTTACCGACATTGCGAGTGTCACGCTGCTCGACATAGAACGGGAAATTTGCCTTCAAAGCATACGACACGTCACTCGAACCGAGGTTCAGCAAAGCGACCTGATGCTTGTACACGTCCTTCAACAGGCTCGAACCGATGCTCGGCATGGTGAAAGGGATTCTCGTCAGTTCGAGATCGACGACACCAGTCTCATTGTCCAGGCCGCCTTGGTTCTTGATCTCGATCGAGTCATCAACGATCTGTCCCGTTTGATTCGCGACAACAATGTCGCCGTTCAGGTTGATAACGTTGTCTTGCTCATCGTACAACTTCATCTTGACCCTGCGAGTGTCCGGATCGATCCACATGAAGCGGTATCGATTGTATCCGCCGCTCGGCAAATATGCACCGTGAGCGAAACCTTGGTTGTAGTCGATTCCACGATCGCGAAGCAAGAGGGCGGTGAAGTCGCCTGGCTCTTCCGGCTTGGCTACTGCCCACGACAAGATGTCTTCGACGTGGTACATGTAGCAGTACGGGCGTGTGTTGCCTTCGTCGGCCATCGTCCGCGCACCGGAAAGTTGTGGCATATCGATGTACACGCCGACGCGGCCCATGACGAGCAACTCGGTGAGGACGTCGATGCCGAGGAACGACTGCATCGAAGAACCTTTGTTGTCTACGCCACCGATCTCCCCGGCCGACGCTTTCATGTAGTTCTCGCTGCCATCCCTACGTGAAACATCTCGAAGTCTCTGGAAAATTGCGTTGCGGACATCATTGACGGCCGCCTTGGCGTAACTCGGGATGGGCGTAAAGAACTGGCGAGTCTTAAAATCTTCGTTAGTCTCCCGAGTGCTGAACTTCTTCAAATTCCTGCGCACGAATCGCTGGCCGCCATTATAGCAATCACGCCAATCGTACCAGTACATCTCATCCTCAAGATATTCAGGATGACGTATAGCTGTCAGGAACTTGGAATCTCGTGCCATTAGTTTTCCTCTAAGTATTTGGCGGCGGACAGCAACGTGTCCTTGTCATCATCAGCCATGCCTAACAAAGTGTTGCACGGGTGACAGAGCAAACCTCTTACTCTCCCTGTTTTGTGACAATGGTCTACTATAAATCGACCACTTCTTCTTGGGTCTTTTGCTCCGCAGATTGCACAAACTTTGCCTTGGGCTTCAAACATGGCATCGTACTGTTCCAAAGTGATACCGTAAAGCTTTTCAAGTCTTTTGTTTCTTCCTTTGACTTTGTAGTTTTCTTTCTGCCACTTTTTTCCGCACGCCTTACATTTGGTAAATCTTCCTTTGCGTGCTTCCTTGTTTCTGGTCTTCCAAAAAGCAGAAAGAGGAAACACCTGCTCACATGCCGTGCATAGCTTTGTCTCTGATGTTTCACTTTTTCTAAGATCGGCAAGATGCTTTTATCTATTCGCGTCTGCTTTCATCAAATTACCTTTTCGTCCACATCACCGCCGGTCGAGATGCTTGCCGCCATAGGTAAAGCCATCTCAGCATAATTGAGGGCATGGGCCGCATGGTCAGGGGCCGTATTCAAATAAATGGCTCGGGAGTTTCCTTGGTCATCCTTCTCATACGTTCGCACGAGAGCCTTGATGTGCTCCTTGAACTCATGCGACGTATCCGCAGGGAGGTGGATGCGATCTGAGTGAAATCGCCCCATTGAGGCGTCAAGCCAGTTTGTGCGATCCGAGGTAAGGATAGGTGCGCCCCCATCCTCCTCTGAAATTTGCAATTCCTTACCTGTGACACCACGCCGGTAGCGGCACAGATACACGTAGCCAGGGAAGCGCCGAGCGAAACGTCGTGCGTCATTGATTTGGGGGTCCGCGTCGATGACGCACGCTCGGATCTGCCATTCCCGCATGAGCGGGTCCAACGTTTCAAAATTGTCTCCGGGCAGTTTGCCTTCCCAGAGAATCTTCGCGTGGGCCGACGCATTTAGGTCCAGGCCCGTGCCCTTCAACAAATACTCGACCACAACAACGTGGTTCATCTTGCCTTGGTCGACGCCCATAACAATGCAACGATCGGTGCCGATGTCTGGTCGCTGGTTCTCCTTGAAGTAGGTCTGAACGGCGTGCTCAATCTCGCCGTCAGTTACTTGCCCACCATCCGGAATGTAGGGCAGTCCTTGCTTCGAGTTATAGAACTCAACCATCGCCGCTTCATCGCCGATGCCTCGAAAGTAGGAGGCAGCGAGTTCCCACGGCTTAACCGTATAGCTGTACATCTGATTGATGTAGAAACTACGATGGTCCTCATCGACGTTTACTGTCGGCTCCCAGTAGGCTGGCTTCAGGAACTCAGGCTTCTCCTCGTGCTTGATCTCCTTCTTGCATTCCTTGCACTTCAAGTATGACCGCCGCATATCGGGGTCAGTTATTCCTTCGCCGCAGACCTCCAAGCAGTCTGGGAAGATCAGTTCGGTGGTCCGACCACAACGCGGGCACTTGAAGTAGAAATGCTCCTGTGTCCCTTGCAAGTACAGCTTGTGAATACCGAAGTTCGGGATCGTCGGGGTGCTCAAACTGAACACGAACTTATGCACCTGACCTGACAGGCGTTCAAAAGCGAGCCAAACAGCTTGCTGATCCATCTCGTCTGCTTCGTCGAGAATCAGAACAGAGACGGGGATCGACTTCATATTAGACTTACCTCGTGACCCGCGAATGTACAGATTTGTGCCCCCGGCTTGCTTCAAACCAACCGTGTTCGTGTCAGTGAACAAGGTGGAGAGGTACTCGCTATGCAACAGGGCGGTGTTGAACCTTGACTTACTGAAGTCTGACGCATTGAGTGCTGTGGGTAGTACATACAACACGTCTCGCTTCAAGACATCGACGGTGAAGAACGCGACGTTGATCGCGACTTCGGTCAACCCCATCTGGGCCGACTTCATAATCGTGTTGAAGCCGGCGGCAGAATCGTGAACTTCTCGGCACCAGGGGTGATACTTGAAGCTGTAAGGGCCGCTGAAGGGCTCGCCCATGACTCGACGTTTTGTCACCCAGCGGCTGCATGTGCTCAAGGTGCGAGAGATGAGCCCCGACTTGATCACGTCGCCGAAGTCAGTAAGCAACGTGCCCATGCTGTGCCTACTTCTTGAGTTTCAGTGCCTTCGTTACCTTTGCAAGTCCGGATGCGGCCCGGGCGACATCGATCACCACATTTGACTCTTCCTTCGGCTCTTCCTTCGGCTCTTCCTTCGGCTCTTCCTTCGGCTCTTCCTTCGGCTCTTCCTTCGGCTCCGTCTTCTCTTTGATGAACTTCTGCATTGCTTCATCCTGCTTGCGAAGTCGATCGTCTTCCTGCCGCACCAGGAGTGCCTCTTCCTCTTTCTTGATCTCCACCTTCTTCAGATGGTCTGCGACATCAAGCAGGCCGAACTCTTCCGACCAGACACGGCCGGGGGCGAGTGTCTTAGAGTCATATCTGCCCTTGTCGACCGGCTCAATAAGAACCTCAACGGCCATGTCCGGGACTTCGATCTCCGGGCCGGCGCCACAGGACCCGAGGCACTCACCGTTGTTGACGTTGAAGCGGATGTGTGGCTGCATTGGCCAAGGGTTAGGAATCTTCACGGGCTTTCTCCATTAGCAGTAGAGGTGCGATTGTCATGATAATTTTGAGGACCGCAGGCCAGTTCGCAACGAACCAGTCCCAGGCGTTGGTGAGCCAGCCCTTCCAGTCCGCGCCGATGAGACCATCAGCACGGTTCCACGGGTTGACTTTGTTCTCGATCTCCTCATTGAGTAGTTGGAGTGGCCCATTGTGGGCGGCAACGAATTCGCATTGGTCGGCTTGCTGTTGCGTGATGCGACCGGCGCGTAACTCGCGTCTGGCCTGTCTGCGAATTTTCCTGCGAAGTTTGTTGAGTTTCATAGATGAGGCTTTCTGCCACTAGAATGGGCTATGGCGAGTTCTTGTTTGATGGCTTTCTTCTTGCCTGCCTTGCCGGCATAACACGTCCCCGACTTCCCTGCTTTAGTTCCGGACTTGCCGGTCTTTGTCTTGCACTTCTGAAGCGGCATCGTCGTCTCCAATAGCATCGAGTTCTGCGTACACCTTCAAGATGACGAGCATCCACACGTTCGACAACGCGACGACGAGCGTGTAATGCAAGGGACCGTAAATGAATGTGGGCAAGGCAAGCCAAAAGCCCAAGCAGATCGGACAATACAGGATTCGCCAGCCAAGGGCGTCACGGACGATCGCCGCGATGTCGCTCTCACTAATGAGGCAGGCGATCACGCCGACGGCTGCCGCATGCTGAAGAGCTACAAAAAAGGTGTCCAAAATCCACCTGTGAACAAAAGTTGAGTGATTCGATCTGCCCTTAATACGCTCCTGGCAGCAATGTTACCACCTGACACTAAGGTGACATTGCCTTGCAGCAGCAGTAAGTCGCCTTCCTTGCCGACTTGTATCGTCCTGACTCGTCTCGATGTCCCTCGCACCAGCGTGTGGCGGGTTTGGGACCTAACAACTGTCTGGCTGTTGACAATTATCGTTTTGCCGACTCCGAAGTTGAGCGACAGTATCTGAAGAGGCTCCTCACCTGCGGCTTGGAATAAACCTCGCCGCATGATGATGGGCTGCTTCATAGCTTGATCGGCTGTCCCACTTCGATTTCAAGTTCGGTCGCCGACAAAGCGTGGCCGACGCGCTGCACAAAGTTGCCGGTCGAGTCAGGGGCGGTTGTCGTCAGTTTACCTGCTGTCGTTGCGCTAAGCCAGTAGTCGGAGCCGGGCGTCAGGCCGCCGGAATCCCCAGTGACTGTGTCCCATTCGCCGGTCGTCGCAACAAACACACCGTCGGAGATGACCTCCATCGGGGCACCGTTGTTAGTGGTCGACTCGGCGAGCCCTGCCACTCGGACGGTGTTCTGCGTGTCCGCTTGTGCCATGATCGCGTTGGAGGTTCCGCTCACATAAACCGGCGACGCAATGTTGATTGTGTTGCCAGTGTTGTTCTGCTTCGTCGCACTGTTGGCCAGATCAAGGCGGTCGCCACTTTGCAGGCGTTCAATTTGGCCGTTGGTAATTACGAGAGGTTTCTTCTTCGACATCAGGTGCTTTCTTTTGTTGGTGTTAAGGGGCCGAGATGTCTAGTGACGGTGAGGGTGCTTTCTGACCGTCCCGAAAAAAGACAAGTTTGTCATCTACGATGCGAAAGCCATCAAGAGCGGGGCTCAACTTGTGTTTGACTTCTGCTAACTTGCTAACTAAGAGGGCCCAATCTTTGTTGTATTCGATATTGAACTTCGTGGTGGTCACCAGCCCTGGATCTGTTACGCCCGAGATAACTGAGTCTCCAACATCAACAAACCAGTAGAGAGGATCTTTGTCGGGGACTATGGTGACGCTCATGGTGCTTGACCTCCATCGGTTATGGTCCAACCGTCCGTGACTAAACTGGCGCGTGCGGTGGTGGCGGCACCAACTGAATACTGAGAACCACCCCCGTGGAAATTCACACCGCTTATCACTGTCTGTGTGGCCCAGCCAATGAGAAGGCTGTCATAGTTGGCCGTGGATAGCTCGGCGAAATCAAACATGATGCTGGCAAACCTCAAGGCTTCAACATTCCAACTTCCTATGTCCTGATCGAAGTCAACGCAAGAATAGAACATACTGCTCATGGATATCACGTTGGCAGTGTCCCAACTCCCGATGTCCTGATTGAAGTTGGTACAAGAATGGAACACGTTGCTTATAGATGTCACGCCGGCCGTGTTCCAACTCCCGATGTCCTGATTGAAGGCAGTGCAACCCCGGAAAATATTGCTTATAGCCGTCACGTTAGCCATGTTCCAACTCCCGATATTCTGGTTGAAGTTGGTGCAATCATAGAACATACTACTCATAGTTGTCACGTTGACCGTGTTCCAACTCCCGATGTCCTGATTGAAGGCGGCACAATCCTGGAACATACCGGTCATGATTGTCACGTTAGCCGTGTTCCAACTCCCGATGTTCTGGTTGAAGATAGTGCAACCCCGGAACATACTACTCATAGTTGTCACGTTGACCGTGTTCCAACTCCCGATATCCTGATTGAAGACAGCACAACTCCGTAACATATTGGTCATGTTTGTCACGTTGGCCGTGTTCAGCGTATCTACTGCATTGACTACCATGTTAAGGCAGCCATAGAATTGACTTCCGCCGGTGCTTGGTAGGAGGGGCCCCCACTGCGATACTTGCTCCAATTTTTGACAGTCTCCAGTGTTATTGAAAATCCAGCCTTCAATCTCCCCTGTTATGGCGACTACGTAGTTTCCCGAGACATTGTATGTATGTGTCTTTGCGGAGTCGTCCCAGGCAGTGATTACGTCCCTGGTTCCGTCACCCCAATTGACGACAAAATCATAGTTGCCAGCGGCGTCCAACGGCAGAGTAATTTGCTGGCTGTTTGACGTTCCAGGTCGAGAAGTGTTCCAAGTGGACGTGAAGGCGCTGCTGCCCCCCCCCCCCGACTCAAGTGTACCCTGAGTCAAACCCCAGCAAAAAGACATTGAGTTGTCCAACTCAAACTTCATACGACGATCCAGGCGATTTTCTGTGAAGATGCAGAGGCAACGACGTAGACGGCATCTTCGCCCGTGACGGGGACGGTCACCGACTCTCCCGGGCCTAAAGGGAACCCGTCGTCCACTGTAATCTGTGCGTTACCGATGAACACCGGCACAGTGTTGGCTGCCGTGTCGCTGGCACCGTAGGCTTTGATAAGGATGCCGCGTTGGTTATTGTTGGCTAATGCTGCCACCGGAATTTTCACAGCAGAGACTCCGACAGCTACTTGTCCGACGAAGTATTCCTTGTGCGTGTCTTTCATTATCCGGTACTTTCTTTCAGCGACGTTCGCTGTTCAATGTAGAAGTGAATTGCCGCTGCGGGCGGTGCGACCCACATCCGGAGGAAAGTGTCCTTGTAGTACAATCGCACCGACGGCACTGCTTGCATATTCTTCGGCCGTTCCTTCGCGTCAGCGTCCCAATCTTTGATCGTCACGGTGTAGCCGAGCTTCAGTAGAGTCGGTTCGACTCGTCGTTTGTAGGCGGGGCACTTTCCGCACCATTCTGCGGTCCAGATTTCGATGGTGTAGTCGGACTTGTCGACTTGGTTCGCGTCAGACTGATAAAGTCGTTGGCTATTGCGAACAGGGTTCTCAGTCCGCTCCACGACGCTCCCTTGACGAGCGTAGTGCGAAGGAGTCGCTTGAGCCGTAACCAAAGCGGTATGAGCGACAAGGATTGCCGCCACGGTGTAAATCGCCGCGAACCCATGAATAAGCCTCTCTTTCATCGTTGTGTCTCCAGATGCTTTCCGCAGGGCGGCAAGTCTTAGTACAAAATGAACGGGGGAATTACCACGCGAGGGAACCCCACGTAGGAGCTAAAAGCAAACGAGTCGCCTTGACGGAGCATTGAATCCACGGTGTTGGCGTCAATCCAAAAGGTGCTGGGTGGTTGTGGGCCTCGTGTTGGGCCGTTGATCCAAGAAGAGTTACCCATCCAAACTGCGCGGCCATTACGTCGCACATATATTGTGCGATTTGGCACAGTCACACAGAACACCTCACCCTCATAAGGGAGCAAAATTGGCAAGTAGTCAACAGCTTGCTCGAAAGCTTTGACTTTTATTCCGATGCGGTATTCAATGTGTCGCGTTGTGTTGTTTTCTCCTACTTTCCGTCCAACGCGATCGACGAACGAAACATCGCCACATAACCCGCAGTGTAAAAGAAGGCGTTGAAAATCATCCGCCAGTCTCTTGGATGAAGTGTAGTAAGCTCGCTTAACCCCCGTAGGGCCTTTGCTTTGTGTTCCGTCCCCAAGCATCAAAGCGGCGTAGAAAATTTTCAACTGTCTTTCGGAGCACTGCCACACGTAATCTGGGATATACTTTTCATGGGCGTGACCAAACGGAAGTAGCTCGCGAACCAGTGGGGGTTTGCTGCCGTGTGAAAACTGCGTGTCGTATTTGTTAAACTTGAATGGAAGTCGCTGCAAGCACTTCCAAATAACTTTGCGGGTGTGCTTCTTTTTCTGAGCAACTGAAACACGCCGCGCGATCCCGTTCTTTTTGCCTTTGTGCCACGCTTGTTTTTCGTGGGCCGAGCCTTCTGCTAACCAGTAACCAAGAAACTCAAGCCATAAATCCATTTTGACTTGGACTCCGCCAACATTATACCACTTGACATCCGAGTTTGTGTTCTTTGCGTTCTTCTTGAACTTGACACTTTTGATGCACTCATCTGCGCGGGCATATCTCCATTTATCGCTACCACGAGTGGCAAAATACAAGTCGTGGTTTGGTGTCACCGCAAAGTCAAGGTCTCTTGACTTATGATGCCAAAGATGCCCGTCGTATGGATAGCGGTGATATTGAGTCGGAGCTTGGTATTCCAGTTCGTGCTGCTTTGTCAGTGTGGCGACTTTCTCAGTGTGGTCAAGATCTTTGAATAGTTTCCAACCCTGATCAGTGAGAATCTCTGTCTGCTCGTCAAAACAACCCCAAGAGTTGAAGCACAAGGCACCTTTACGGCGATACGAATCGTCCATTCCGGCAAAACACATGGAATGGCTCCACCCCCGACGCTTTCGGGTCAAGAACCCTTCCGAGTCACGTTTACAGTTGCTGCCGAACCCAACGTTCGAGCAAACCATGACGGGTGAGCCGTTGTAAAGCAAGTCGCAAAGATCGACGTACGATCGGCAGATTGCCGTTTTCTTCACCGGATGAAGCTTCGCGAGGGGTTCGAGCGAGTCGGGGCAGCCCGACCTTCCAAGTTCGTTTGCTTTCGATGCACTATACTGCCGAAAATCGTGTCCAGTTGGGTACTCTTGTCGCAAAAGCACTCCGTAACTCGACAGCCATTCGGCCGCCCAGTGTCCGGTAGAGCCTCCACCCCTAATGGAGCCGCCGCCGATCTCAACTCGGCTGCCGCCGTAGATTGGTTCAGTTGCTGCCTTGGCTACCCAACGCTGCGGTGCCCGCTTGATGGCGATCTGCACGCTGGCGAGGAAGTCGACGCCCAGTGCTGCCGCCTGAGAGACACAATCTGGGCCTCCTTGGAAGTGTGGAATGTACTTTTGGCCCGCAACACGCTCGTAAGCGAGGTGCAGGAATGCTTTCTTGCCTTTGCCGGTGCCTTTGATGGCACCGTTCAGTTGCGAGACGAAGGGGTTCTGGTGCCGCTGGATGAAGTCGTGAAGGCTGTCCCGGTCCTCGTGCCAACCAAAGCGGCTTTCGGGCCTGATGATGTCGGCTCGGAGGAAGGTCGGTACGAAGAGGCCTGATGCCGTGGCGGCGAGCGTCTTCAAAGCATTCCGTCGGTCCATTTCGGCCCTTTCAGCGGATAAACCCCAACAAAATGACTCATTTCTGCCTAGCAACACATTTCGCTTCACTACAGGTCGATGCGTACTTCCTTCGCATCGAGGTCACCATACCGCTTGGTTATGTGTCCGCCCGCGATCAACGTTGACTCTCGAAGAATCGGCTCAATCGCTGAGTAAAGAGCGTCAGCGTCAGGACCGTACATGAAGAGTGTGCAGTGACCCTCGCCGAACTCGTGACCATCAAACTCTCCGACCCCTTGGGCGTTGATCTGTTCCTCAAGTCGGCGGCTCAATCCGTAAATCGACTCACGTTCCTCTTCGGTGCCGAACGTGTCATTCGAGAGGTTGAGATATCCAATTACTCTGTGTTCTGACATCAGATTTCCTCTGCTAAAGGTGTTTCGCGTGAATCGTCGATCCCGCAATTACAAGCAGTTTCGCATCCCTTCGGCCACTTTGAGCCACTCTGCGCGACACTCTTCGGGGCTCGTCATCGCGCCGGATTCGGCTTTCTCGCTCAAATTGGCGCCGACTTTGTCCAATATCGGCTTCCACGCCTCGACGCGGTCGCCAAGGGCCTTCCGGCTGGCTTTCGCTGTCGCTTTGATGAAGTCGCCGATGTCCTCGAAATCGTCTGATTGGGCGGCAATCTCTTCAAAACTGGCCGCCACACTCTCAATTTCTGCTCTCGGCAGATCGAGGGGCCAGTTCCAGTACGGAATCCAATCCGTGAGGCTATCCGTTTGTGGCATGGGCGGCGGACCCAAGATTGTCACAACATGCCTGACGACGTCGACAGTATCGCCTTTTGCACATGCCACAATGAATTCGTATTCGCCGGCTGTTCTTGCTGAAAAAACTGCCCGCGCTCCCGCATCATACACCAAGAAATCTCTGGCGTCCGGAGTCAGAATCCACTTGAATGAAGTGGCAGAGGACGCAGAAACGTCAAAGCGGACCAACTCTCCGATGCGACATGAGGTTGGAGCCACGAGCACAATTTTCGCCTCGGCCTGTTCGTCCAACGGCCTAGTGACTTCCGGCGGAGTAGCCGGCGGGTTCACATCTGGGTCGGACTGGGCAAGAGGTGGTGTGGTCAAACAGAGAAGAATGGCGAGTGAGGCGAAGTGTCGTTTCATGTGTGCTTTCCTAGATATTTGGAGGCGCTTTCGAGGTTTTTCAAACTGTCTCCCAGCAACCCAAGGGCTGAGTTACAGTTGGAACAAAGCAAGCCACGGATTTTGTCAGTATCGTGGCAGTGATCTACAAACAAGACATCGAACTCTTTGAAGCAAATGGCACAGCGGCCGTCTTGCTTGACATACATCTCCCCGTAGTCTTGTGGTTCGATGCCATACTTCTTGGCTAATTTCTTCAGGCGGCCTTCTCGCCGATAGTAGTCGCGAGCGGCAGCGTCGCAACACTCTTTGCAGTTGGATCGCCTGCCGTTGGAAGGTGCGGCCTGCTTGCTTTTGGAGAAATCTTCAACAGGCTTCTCTTGTTCGCAAACACAGCACCTTTTCATAGTTGTCCTTTGAGGCTGAAATAAGGCGTGCAGGTCGCTCTGCTGGCGATCCGCTGGAGCCTTGCCTCGTGCATCTGACGTTTGTCATCCCGCTCCACGGGCGTCTGAGGCTCAACGATTCTGCTGCAACGGCAGAGGGCGTCCTCGTGGGTCTCTGGCCACACACACTCTCGGCCACATTGACAGAATGCTTTGTTCATGTTCAGTCCCCAAACAGGTGAATGAGCGGCTCCATGTCAGTAGCAAGCATCCGCCGGCCCACGTCTTCATGATCCTGTTTACGCTGGGCGAACTCTGAGTGTGTTTGAGGCTCAAGGACTCGGCCACACCGGCAGGTCGCGGTGCTGCTAAGTGGCCACGCATGTTCTCGGCAGCACTGACAGAAAGCTTTGTTCATAGTTTCAAGTCCGGGTGACAGGATTTGAACCTGCGACAGCATGCTCCCAAAGCAAGCGCTCTTCCAGGCTGAGCTACACCCGAGTGCGGAGCCCAGCGGGTGGGCTCATTGACTGCGTACGACGGGCGGGTCTGCGGAACCTGTGACGACCGGGACGTCGCCTTGTGGTCGAACAGGGTCAGAGGGCGTCGTGGGGTACTCGGGTCGAATGAGTGGCTTCTCGGTGCCAACGATATTACCGACGGCGCCTTGGGATGCGGCCGGGTTGTTTGGCTTGGTGGGGTAATCGGATCGAACTACGTCGGCCATGGTGTTGCTTTCTGCTGAAGTCAGTGATACGGCACTCTGTTTATTTGTGTCAGGCGGGTGCCGGGGTCGTAATATGACACAAGTGTGTCAGGGTGCTGTCCTGTACAGTGAGACCGGGTGGGTGGAGCCGGTCGCTTGCGGGTTCAGACAATCGGCTTGGTGGTCATGAATCTGAGGGCGAGGTTCACGGCACCTTGGACGGCGATCAGGATCGGAATCGCGGCGGCCCAGTTCTCAGTGACGATCTCGCTGCCCGCGAAATATGCGATGGCGCCAGTGACAAGCGTCAGGACGTTGAACCAGATTGTGCGAGATTTGAGGGGTGACTTCTTCATTTGATCTCCTTCGAGTTTTCTTGCTTGGCGATAGATTTGACGATTGCATCTGCGATGGCTTCGACCGCGATGTCCACATCCGTAGTAGTCGGGTGGTTGTCCGCGAGGGGCCTCACATTTTCTTCGATGATCCCAATGATGTTCTGTGCGAGGCTCATAAGAGCCTGTTTGTTGAGCAAGTTGCCCAGCTTCACGTCCATGGTGTGCCAGGAGTTTACCAGCTTGTCGATCGCCAGCATTGTGTCCTTGATGGTGGGGGCCATTGCTACGGCCTCTGCCTCGTTGTCGATCGAGTTCAGGCGGTGTTCCAGCATGGCCCGCAGGATCGCAATTTCCCCTACAAGGGACTTGATCTTGTCGGATTCCGCGTGCCTCTCGGCGGTGTCCCCGAGAAAGCGGTTCGAGATCAGGTATGCCCCGACCTGCCGCTGGGCGGTTCGAGCCGTGTGCTCTTCACAGAAGCAATCGCCGCTGACGGCGCCCTTCGAGCACTGGCCGAAACTTCCGAGATATTCGCACTGCTTCATTGGTTCATCCTCTACCTATACTGTAGGCATTTCCCGACTTTTGACAACCATATTTCCGGTAAAATCGGCATAATCGTCACATTCGGGCGGGTTTTGACGCGGCAAACCATCGCCCACGAAAACCACACCATTTTCGTGAACGGCGCCAATGTCGATATGCTAGGGCCCTCTCTGGCGGGGATTAGACCCTGCACCCACCCGCCCGTCGCTCACTTTCTCGGAGTCAACGTAAGTCATGGCCATGCCTCAACTTACATTGGATGGCTCGCGGTTGGCATCTGTGCGGGTGGGTGAACGTATAAACAGTTAGGTGATAGACGTATGAACAGTAGGTGACAGGTGGGTGTGTGGGTGCGCAACTTGCGGGCGGTCCGTGCTCATTTTGATCGCGTCGTAAGTCCTTATACTATAAGGACTTCTGATTACTTGACGCGTCAATGCTTAATCTTGAAGCACCAACACAGAGGATAGGGCAGGACAGATGCACAACCCGCACGACCCTCACACACCCTACAATTAGACCCACCCGCACCACCTCCACCCTCCCCCTCCCACTTGAGGTATGTCTCACTGGTCCTATCCACTACAACCCCACCACTACAATCGTTACAGTCATCCCTACCTCAGAGGTATCTCCGATTGTGCGGGTTATGCCGACTAGCTTTATTGTCCCAGTGGCCATTTGTATTGGTTGTGAGGGTTGTGTCCCTACCTCTGGGTGGGTAGTACCCTGGTAGCGGGGGGTGCGTACCGCCCGAATAACTGGCACGGTCGGTGACCCACCCATCGCGGGGTTGCACCTGGCTACAATACCAGCCCCAAAGGTACGGGCATAATCCATCTGGGCGGATTGTGCCTAGATCGCCGATTAGGGCGCCCCACGTATGGTACTGTCGGATTGAAAGAATGTATGGACGGTATAGGCGGGGTAGGTTATTGGGATTAAGCGGCCTGGAATGGCTCTAACGGCCAATTGATTACCCTGGGGTGGGGTTGTAGTAACTGTGCGGGTTGTGCGAACGGCGATAATAGTTGACATAGGGGCAGTATATACCGCCATGCCATCATACTCCTCCTAGCCTGCACACCCAGCGAACGAGTCTCGACGAATGAGTCTCCAGCGCGTGAGTCTCGGTGAACGAGCCCCGACGAACGAGTCCCGACGAACGAGCCCCGACGAACGAGCCCCGACAACCGCCCCCCGACGAGCGTGTCTCAGCGCACGCGCCTCAGCGAACGCGCCCCCAGCGCGTAAGTCTCAGCGCCCACACCCCGACGAACGAGCCCAGCGCACGCGTCCCGACGAATGAGCCCCAGCGCGACTCACCGCACACGTCTCGACGAACAAGCCTCAGCGCATGCCCTCGACGAACGAGTCTCGACGAATGAGTCCGGCCACCCGGCCACCCGGCCACCCGGCCACGCCCGCCCGGCCACCCGGCCACCCGGTCACCCGCCCGGCCACCCGGCCACGCCCGCCCGGTCACCCGGCCACGCCCGCCCGGCCACGCCCGCCC